>ERZ808051.748-NODE-748-length-29796-cov-6.460244_pt1 | contig 29796 bp, 25 predicted proteins | sample MGYA00380199_ERZ808051 | MGnify/ENA primary metagenome ERZ808051 (study PRJEB31490, sample SAMN06133391) | mouse gut metagenome | isolation source: J11 | host: mice | place: China: Chengdu | collected 2015-05 ...
CTAAGAACATCCTTGCGGTCGGGCTTGACCGTCTAGCTGTAGGAATCCCCTCGGTTTAGCGAGGGGAGGAAGTCAACCTGACCAAAAAAACGGATGACCTATGTCGACTGATTCTACCACTCACTCCTCGCAACTTGATCCCAAACTCGCTTTTTTGATGGCCGGTATCGTGCTACTGATTATGGGCGTAGCCATGATCAGCTTTGGCTGGGTTCCGCACCTCTCTTTGCTGTTGGCGATTTGTTTTTTGTTACTGATGGGAATGATGCGAGGGTTAAGCTTTAATCACTTGCAGTCTGAAATGGCGGCTGGGGTGGTCAGTGGCAGTGGCGCGATTTATCTGTTCTTCTTTATTGGTTTAATGGTCGCAGCCTTGATGATGTCCGGTGCTATTCCTACATTGATGTACTTTGGCTTTGAGCTGATATCGCCACGATTTTATTACATTTCAGCTTTTGTGCTGACTTCTATTATAGGTATTGCTTTAGGCAGTAGTTTGACCACAGTGGCTACTCTTGGTGTAGCGTTTATCGGTATGAGTAATGCTTTTGATGCCAATGTGGCGATTGCCGCAGGGGCAGTGGTCTCTGGGGCATTCTTTGGCGATAAAATGTCACCGTTATCGGATACGGGAACCATTGCTTCTTCGGTCGTGGGTATTGATCTGTTTGAGCATTTACGCAATATGATGTATACCACGGTGCCGGCCTGGATTATCACTGTGTTACTGTTTTGGATGTTGTCTGGTGAGACTCATGCAGGGAATTTATATCAAGTAACGGTGCTGCAAGGGCAGCTGATTGAAAGTGGCCTGGTACACAGCTATGCAGTCTTACCTTTCGTGGTGCTAGTGGTATTGGCTTTGCTGCGAGTGAATGCCATCTATACTATTATTTGTACCATTATCAGTGCGTTGATTGTTACTTATATCCATAGCTCGCCAAGTATTGAGCAGCTGGGTGGTTATCTGTTTGCCGGATATGCCCCAGCTGAAAACTTAGAGTTGGGTGAAGTAGGCGGTATGCTGTCGCGTGGCGGCATTCAAAGTATGTTCTTTACTCAAACTATTGTAATCTTGGCATTGAGCTTGGGTGGATTATTAAAAACTTTAGGTATTTTGCCGGCATTATTGGCTGGCATGCGGGATAAGTTGACTACGGCAGGGCAGGCCATCTTTGCAGCGGCGATGTCAGCTTTGAGTATTAACGTACTTATCGGTGAGCAGTATTTAAGTATTTTATTATCAGGCACGGCATTTAGGCCTACTTTTGAACGCTTAAGCTTACACCCTAAAAACTTATCACGCACTATTGAAGATGCGGGTACGGTGATTAACCCGTTAGTGCCTTGGAGTGTGTGTGGCGTGTTTATTAGTCAAGCACTTGAGGTGCCGGTGTTAGAATATTTGCCGTATGCTTTCTTCTGTTATTTATCGCTGTTACTGACTATTTTGTTTGGGTTCAGCGGGGTTACTATTAGTCGTTTGGATAGGCAGTCTTAAGCGAGTAAAAAAAAGACATTACTAAAAAAGCGCTCTAAATTAAGTTTAGAGCACTTTATTAATACTAATCTAGAGATAAAATCACTATCTAGTTTTTTTTAAATTTAGGCTTTAATTAGCAGTTAGTATTGGGTCTTTACGATTACGGATATAGAAGTAAACAAAAGCACCTAATATAATCCAAAAAATTAGACTGTAATAAGAAGGTAGTGAAATATTTGAGTCAAATATGGGCGTTAATAAGAATAATAAGAAAGCTAAAGAAACGAACATACCTATAGAGCTTATAATAAAGTCACTAGAGGTTCTTGCTATTTTATAAGCACATAGACAGGTCATAAAATAGGCTACGGATGCCCCTACTGAGGATAAATCTACAAACCAAAGTAGAGCAGTTCTGCCAAAGAACGGAACCACCATCGCACACAGTCCTATAAAGTACATTACCCATTTGGGAATATAGACAGTACCTGCCTCAGTAGTTGTTGGGGTTACTCCTCCTATATTAAAGTCTGAGCTCATGCTAGTAATAAGGCGGCTAGAGCTAATAAAAAATCCGTTTAAACCAGAAACTACAGCACCAAACATAGCAATTGCTAGGAAGTAAAACATACCATTGCCTACCAATGCTTTTACTGAGTGACCTGTGGCCCAAGATGACTCAGTCAGTTGATCGTGGCTGATGCCTAATGCCGTAATGATATTGAGAACGTTATAAATAACTGCACCGAAAATAATAGCCAACATGGTCATTCTAGAGACAGTTTTAGAAGACACCTTATGATCACCAGCTAATTGAGCAACGGCGTCAAACCCAATAAAAGCCCAAGGCGCAAAGGCGATTATTCTAATAATAGAGGAGAAGTTAAGCTCTCCTAAGTTAGAGTTAAAATTATCAACTTCAGCAGACCCTACATTAAAGAAGGTTAGAAATAAGATTAGCAGTAAAGAACCTAATAATGAGAAGACTAGAATATTTTGTGCCTTTAGAGCGCCTTTGATGCCTTTAATATTTAAGTAGGTAAATAAGCCAATAATGCCTAAAGAGATTAATATGTCATTGAGATATACTGGGTAATCAGAGACGGTATATAATAAAGTCCCTTTAGAGTAAATAGGGAATACAGCGTCCAATACCATTGGGACAGCAGTAGCATTTAAGGGAATAATAGATATATAAGCAAGGAGTAGTCCCCACCCCGTAATAAAGCCAGATTTTTTCCCTAAGAGCTCTGTTGCAAAGCTATACTCTCCACCCGCTTTAGGTATTTTTGACATGACCTTGGTATAGCTTTTCTCGATAAATACAAGCATACCTATTGCGATGACGAACCCTACTAGGGTATTGATTACTCCATAATTGGGCAAAAATACATTACCGGGTAGCATAAATGCACCCCAACCAATCACCGAGCCTAATGCTATTGTGAATATTTCTTTCTTACCTACTTCTGACATGCGCTTGTTTCCGGTGTTTGTCAACATAGTTGTCACCATTTAATGAATTAGGCGACTCTCATCTTATCAATCGATTTTGGCTCTTTTACTGGATTTAAAGTCGTTGGGGCACAGGTGTACAATCTCTCACCTCTCGGCCACCCCAGCGAGCAGGATTTAATGCTTTCGCACTCTCTATCGTCTGCTTACGATTTGCTAGAATAACTTTATCCTCCCCCATATGGCGCTCATTAGGGGTCACAAATCTAAGCTGACTGTGCTTATGCTCCATGTTATACCAATGAGCAAACCTAAGCACCCATTGCCTTGCTTGTTACCCCCTTTTACTTGATTGTTAGGGGTGACAACTATCCTGACACAGGGGGGATACTGACGTTTCCAGTTATGTAGAAGGTTTTGGTTAATGCCATGCTCTCGAGCGATACTGGCAACTGATCGACCTGAGTCTGTCGCTTCTTTTACTAAAAGCGCTTTAAACTCGGCGCTGTAAGTTCTTCGTTTGGGTGTATTAGGAGATTGTGTTGCCATGTTAGTGTCCACGATTATTTGTTCGTGGACACTATCTCGCATTTTTTAATAGAAAAAAAGATGGAATGGTCGGATGCTTACTGCTTAAGCACCTTTTTATTTTATAGTTATAAAGATTTTATTAGTAGTTGTAATTAATTGAAGCTATATTTTTCCTATGATTAGAAGTTAGAAAACTCAACCCCAACACCGCCACCAACATCTGTAGAGTGGATATTAGAATCAGATACCCAAGCACGGCTAGAAATGGTAGTTTTTGGATTTAGCTGATGTTCCCAAGTTACATCTAAAACAGTTAGCTTGTCCGACTCTGGGAACGCTTGGTTAGTAGCTCGGCTAGATTGGTTTACTTTAGCGTGTTGAATCTTGGTATTGATAAAGTTTTGATTATTGACCCAAAGCTTACCGCCTACAGCGATACTTTCTGTATCCCCACCTAAAGCGTAACCTAGAGGATACCCGTGTTGATAATACCCATCATTATAGTTAGTGTGATTATAAGAAATACCTCTAACATCACCACTAGTTCGGGTATCCGTCCATTCAGTATATAACTGATATGGCATAGTTCCCATACTAGCAGTATTGAAGCTTGAGGCGAAATCAGCCCCGGCTAAATACATGTTCTTAGCAGGTAAACCGCCCGCTTCATCCTCTCCAATGTATTGACCATAGACACTTACGGGTACATCAACTAAAGGCGCTAAGTTAACGCGAGCATCGAAGCCACCTAACTGGTTGGCTGGGTCAGGCTTACCTGTACCGCCATTATCCTTAGTACCTTTGATAGCATCCCAGAATGAGCTAAAGCTTTCTGGTCGACCTTCACCACCCCACATAAAGGTACGTGAAGCTCCCAGTTCTAACCACTCTGTTGGATTAGCTGTTAAGCGCATACCGATTAACTTGGTGTCAGGCACTGCTTCATAATCTTCTAATTGACCAGCAAATAACTGGTATTGCCAAGGACCAATCCAGTTTAGATAAGGATGGCTTGGCGCTTCTTGTGTATCACGCTGCATAGTGACACCAATGACAGGCTTGCTAGCGTCACTACGGATAAGACTGCCATCATGACCTGGTCCCCACCAAGTAGGAATCTGGCCGGCAATAAGCCATTGATTGGCATATTTGCCCGCTAAGTATGAGCCTTCAAAGCTTAAGTCTTCATCATCAATGATGTCTTTGTCTTTGACATTAGCACGAATATTAACTTCCCAATCCTCTTCACTTAAGCCTACCTGGGCAGCAGCTTGGAAGTTAGCAGTTTTATCATCAGCGAAGCTTTGAGGTAGCTGCTCTCTGTCCGTTTGGGCATAAGCTGAGACTTTAGTATTTACTAACGACTTTGGCTCTTTACTCAGCGTATAGCGAATAGATTGCACAATTTGCTGTTGCTCAGCAGTGCGAATGTCTGCTTTAGATAAGGCTCTATTAATTTCATTCGCTGTCAATGGCCAAGTACTGGTGCTGATTTGAATGACACCTTGCGCTCTTAACCAATCCAGCTCGGACTTTAAGCTCATGTCATTCATCTGTAAGTTCTGAGCAGTAGCCAGTGTACCTACTAAGCTTAGGCTTAGTAGCACACTCAGTTTTTTCAAAGTAAAGATCTTGTTCATAGGGTAGGGCCTTAAGCTATAGGAATATCTAAAAGTATCTGGTCGTTCTTAACAATGTAATAGTTAAGTAAAACTACTATTATAGGCTACATAGATAATTTATCTAAAGGCTATCTATTTTAGAGAATACAGTATTGATAGCTTCAACTGTCTTTTCGATTTCGCTATCTAACAGGGTAGGGTGAACTAAGAACATTAAGCTTGTCTCCCCTAGCTGCTTAGCCACAGGCAGTCTCGGCTCTGGACGCAAGCCAGTATTATCGAAAGCCTTTTCTAAATAAACTTCAGAAGCAGAGCCTGAATAGCAAGGAACACCTAGCTCGTTAATTTCGCTGATAATACGATCGCGCGACCAGTCCTCAGGCAGGTTTTCTGGTTTTACATAGACATAAAGCTTGTAGTAAGCATGAGTACAGTCTTCAAAGCCTGGGGTCTGCTCCATAACAGGAACATTGAGATAGCCTTTTTCTTCCCAATGTTTGCAAGCATCAAGTATGGCTTGAGCGTTTACAGTACGTTTGGCTGTCCACTCTGGCATACGAGTCAGCTGAATACGGCCGATAACCGATTGCATTTCAGTTAGACGCCAGTTAGTACCAAAGCTTTCATGTAGCCAACGGTAACCAGGTGCGTGCTCGGTCTCATACACTGCAGCATAGCTTTTACCATGGTCTTTATAAGCCCACATCTTGCGCCATAAAGTCTCATCATTAGTGGTAACCATGCCACCTTCGCCACCAGTGGTCATAATTTTATCTTGGCAGAAGCTCCAAGCACCGATATGACCGATACTACCCACACTACGGCCTTTATATTTTGCACCATGTGCTTGAGCACAGTCTTCAATCACATACAGATCATGCTTTTTTGCTAATGCCATAATGCCATCCATATCACATGGCCAACCGGCTAAATGTACACAGACGATAGCACGGGTCTTGTCAGTAATGACTGCTTCAATGGTTTGTGGTGAGATGTTTCCACTATCTGCATCAATGTCAGCGAATACAGGTTTAGCACCAGCGGTGATTACACTTGAAATACTGGCAATAAAGGTACGTGGCGTAACGATAACTTCATCATCAGACTGTAACTTTAAGGCATGTAATGCTAAATCAAGCGCTGTAGTACCGTTGCTGACGGCAATGGCATATTTGCTATCTGCAAATTGAGCAAATTCTTTTTCAAACTCACGGCTTTCTGTACCCGTCCAGTAGTTGACTTTATTAGATAGCAGTACACGACTAACGGCATCGGCTTCTTCCTGAGTGAAGCTAGGCCAGGGTTGGAATGGAGTATTTAGCATGGTGGGTTATACCTTATGAGAACTATAAGGAATACGCAGAATTATTAGGCCTATTCCTCACTTTATGAAACTTGTTAGAAGATTATTTTTTAACTAAGGGTTTAGCAGGGTTTCCAACGACAATAGCACCGGCAGGCACATCTTTAGTGACCACAGCACCCATACCTACGATAGCACCCTTTCCTATAATAAGTGGTTTATCAGGCGTACCTTGCTTTATGATAGCACCTGTTCCAATATAGGCATAGTCATGAATATGGATGTTACCATTACAGCTAACCCTTGGCGCAAAGGTAACATAGTCACCAATAATACAATCGTGAGCTATATAACTATAGATGTTGGCATGAAAGTATTTACCGACTTTAATATTAGAAGTCAAACAGGTGTGATGACAAATAATACTACCCTCACCCAGTTCTACGTTATCTAAGATAGTAGCGTTATCTGCTTGCACATCAATGTTTTGAATATTGTCTGCAATGAGCTTATCGGCTAATAGTTGACGTATTTTACTGTCTGCAATAGCAATGGTGACATATTTGCTCTTAGCATCACGCTCTAAAAAGTCTTTATAAGTTATGACTTTATATCCATTTAAATTATTTATAGCATCTGCATCATCAATAAATACAAATGATTGTCTATCAAGATGAGCGTATTGCTGCCTAACTAAAGGCATGACTTCTCTACCAAAGCCACTAGCACCATATACTCCAATTAGCTCATTCATATAAGTATCCCTTTAAATGTTATTCCCTGTGAATTTACTCATTGTAGCTTCACCATCTGCGCTAATACCATCTTTGATAAGTACTTGTTTAACTGTCTTCGCTAGAATTTTGAAGTCTAGCCATAGTGATTGGTTATCAACATACCATGTATCGAGTGCAAACTTTTGCTCCCAACTGATCGCATTTCGGCCATTGACTTGAGCATAGCCAGTTACTCCTGGGCGAACATTATGCCGACGCGCTTGTTCACTATTATACAGAGGCAAGTACTCCATTAGCAGTGGGCGAGGGCCTACTAAGCTCATATCACCTTTTAATACATTCCAAAGCTCAGGCAGCTCATCAATACTGGTACTGCGTAGCTTTTGACCAAATGGTGTTAAACGTTCGCTATCTGGTAGTAAGTTGCCATCACTGTCAGTGGCATCCTTCATGGTTCGAAACTTAATCATTTCAAACGGTTTACCATCTAAGCCAGGGCGTGTTTGTTTAAATAAGACAGGAGAACCTAAATTCTTTTTAACCTTATAAGCCGTGACAGCCAGTACAGGAGAAAGTACGGTCAAAGCTGCACCACTGGCAGTAATGTCGATTAGTCTTTTGAGCATATGAATGACCTTGTAAGCTATAGTCCCATTTCTTTGAGCATAAAGTTATTGACAGCGTGAACATCGAATTTTTCTTCAGCAATTCGGCGTGACGCCTTACCCATGGCGTTAATTAAGGCAGGATTAGTTATAAATTTCTGCATAGACTCGGTTAATCCATCTACAGACTTAACGGGTACTAAATAGCCATTAACTCCATCTGTTACCGTTTCACGGCAGCCTGGTGCATCGGTAGTAATCACTGGTCTGCCCATCGCCATGGCCTCTAGTACTGTGCGAGGCGTACCTTCTCTATAAGAGGGTAGAACATAGATGGAACTTGCAGCGATCGCAGGCTTTACATCTGAAAGTTTACCCCAGAAATTAATAGTTCCGTCTTTGATCCAGTTATCTAACTCTTGCTGCTCTATCCTATCTGGATTGTCATCAATCCAACCGACCAAGTCAAACTGAGTTTGAGGGTATTTTGCCTTAATACGTTTAGCAGCTTGCGCATATTCTCTGACACCTTTATCCCCAAGCAAGCGGGCAATAAGGAGGAATCTAAGTTCAGGTGTATTATCGTCTGTAATAGGAAGGGGTGCAACGTCATATTCAGAGATATCAACTCCCGAGCCATTGACTACTGCTGTAGGTGTAGCAGGGGAAATAAGCTTTAGCTGTTTAAATAGGTTTAGGTCATCTGGATTCTGGAAAAAAACTTTGGACGTCTTTGATAGAGCTTGCTTATACAGTGCATGTATAAGTTTCTGTAGATTACTGCGATTGCCCGTCTCTTCGACCTGTTGAAAAGCATAGCCCAACCCTGTTATTAGGGCATAGCGGTTAGGAATCTTTGCTGCCCACGCTGCTAGTGTTCCATAGATGACAGGCTTGATTGTATAGCTCATAACATAGCTAGGCGTAACTTTTTTCATTATTAAATATAGTGCAGATAACGCAGCAGCATCCTTTAGAGGATTAGTGCCAGTTCGTTGCAGTGGTATATTATGAAGGGTGTAACCTAGGTTCTTAAGCGCTGTAACATCTTCGGGGTGGTTACTAAATTCAGGGGCTGCAATATGTATCTCAAATCCTTTGTTGTGTAGTGCTTCAATCAAAGCGCCACGAAATTTTAGGATAGAGCCTGGATAGCTGGCTATAATTAGAAATTTCATGAATAGACCTTATTTTTTTTAGTTTTATAGTCGTAAAAGGTATACATAACTAAATAGATAAGTACAGGCATAAACATCCATTTTTGGCGTGTAGCAATACCTAGGTTAGCAGTAGTAATTGCTAATATACTACAAGTAATAAATATATATAAAAATAACCACAAATTTTTGTCTTTAATATAAGTTCTAAAATTAAATCTAGATTTAAAAGTAATATATATAAAGAATAGTAGAAGAAGAGTATTCTCGATACTTGTAATTAAAGCCACTATACTATGAGCCTCAAAAGGCAAGGGTCTAAAAATATAGGTAAACATCTGCATCGGATAGCTCATCGATGTAATATCTAATGAAGAGCCTCCGCCCTGATTATACCCCTGTCTTTTATCCACATAGCTGTCTAAACTATCTAGTGAGACATCACTTAAACCCACGTATTGCTGAACAAATTGTAATGCAATAAATGCACTTGCTAACACAATAGGCAAAGTTAATATTTTAAATACAATATGTATTTTTGCCCTAAATATAAAGTAAATAACAAAAGAAACCAGCATGATAAATGCGATATGTGGTCTGACTATGAACATAGCTAAAAAGGCAAATATCAATGGCAATGTTTTTCTTCTTAAAGTGCTAACTGCATAAAGGAAAAGGCATGTAGCCATAAATGATATTGAATCTTTACCTAGGCCTGCACTCCAAAAGCTCATTGATGGTAAAAATAAGATTAAATACCATAACTTATTAAGCTCTGAGAGAAACTTACTTAAAGAGAGGTATAAAAAAACTAAACCAAGAAAGCCGAATATACCAGATACTAAAGTAGTATTTAAGTAATTTGAATCAAATATTTGGGTTATAATATAAGCTACAGTCTCGGTAAAACGTGTACCAGGATTGAAATTAGGAGTTAAGTTAAAGGTTTTTTTAAAGTAGAGAGTTGCATCCGCAGTATTTGAAGTACTAAAATACCAGTAATAAGCTGAAAACAGAGTATGCCAAAAATATAAGGCAACTATGTATTTTACGTCAGCCACCTTTTTTGAGAAAAATAGACCAATAATTAAGCCGAGGAGTACTATGAATAAAGTTAGGAATCCTTGGTAAAGATCATAATAAGCTAAATCTAAAAGCTCTATACTCATTTGACAGTTATAGCCTTAAGCTTGAAAAAATCAAACTAATTATTATTTGACGACATAATTGACATATAAAAAGTATTTATTTTATAAGCTTGAACTGCCACATTGCTTTAAAATTTGAAAAAAGTCATATCTAGTCATATGAGTTAGTCCAAACATTGACGTATTTTGAAATCATTTTGTTCAAGCTAAAATTCTGTTGGACGAAACCAGTGCTTTCAGTTTTAAGAGATTTCCAAGCTTTCGGCTCTTTACTATAAATATCTAGAAGCTTCATTATAGCTTTAGCTAAAGAATTGATATTATTTGGTTCAACTATAAGCCCAAATTTATCAACTATCAGTTTTGAGTCTCCTACATCAGTTGCGACACAAGGTGTACCACAAGCTAAAGCTTCTGCAAGAACGTTTGGAAAGCCTTCGCCATAAGAAGAACTTAAAATGTGTATATCTAGTAAATGCATGATATCTGGTATATCAGTTCGTTGACCTAGTAAATAGATATCCTCTTCAAGATTATATCGTCTTATTAAATCTAGTATTTCTGTGTTCTCTAAAGTTAAGTCCTTGCCAACTAATAAACAGTCAAACTTATAGCCTTTTTCTTTTATTATAGATAGTGCTTGCAATAAACCCTTGTGGTTCTTTTGAGGATCAAATCTGCCGACCATTCCTAGTACAGGAAAACCCCTAAGGCTCAATGATTTTTGTAAATTACTAATAGAGTTTTTATCTTCTTTAAAAGATGCTAGGTCATAGCCATTGCTTATAGTAACTATCTTATGTGATGAATAGCCTAACTTAGTATGTATGTCTACAGCATTGTTAGAACAAGAAATAATCTTAGAGGGAATAATAGTACTTAGCTTTGCACAAATTTTGGCAATTCTTATAGTAGATAGCTTGGTATGGAGGCTGTCAAAGTTGCTGTGTCTGATGTTCCAAAATACATTCTTTACCCCGAGGCTTTTAGCTATCACACCGCCTATTAAGTCGGCATGATACATCCAAGTTTGAACCACATCTGGCTTTGCTGACTTAATTAATTTAAATAACTTTACTATAGATTTAATAGAAGGTTTGCCTTGGGACATATTTAAGCAGTGAACACTGATACCTTCCTTGATTAATAAAGGACCATATTTACCTTCATCCATTAAAGATACTACGATATGCTCATTACTTCTGTCATTAGTCACTAAACGATATAGAACGCCTTCAGCACCGCCATTACCCAACCCAGTTATTATATGTAAAACTTTCATTACAAACCTTATCTACAAAATTAGTTATTATACATCATAAAAGTCGCGATACCAGTCTACAAACTGCTTAACGCCTTCTTCTACTGAGTAGCTTGGCTTATAACCTACACTGCGCTCAAGATTACTGCTGTCTGCGAATGTATCAGGAGCATCGCCAGGCTGTAATGGTAATAGTTCTAAAATAGCTTTTTTATCCAAAGCTTCTTCAATAGCTGAGATATAATCTTTCAAAGTAACAGGATTATTATTACCAATATTAAAAACTCTAAATGGCGCATTACTTGAGTTAGGAGCAGGGCTATCGCTATTCCAATTAGGATCAGATTTTGCTATTTGATCACTGGCAAGGATAATTCCGTTAGTAATATCATCTATAAAAGTAAAGTCTCTGGAGTGGTTGCCATTATTAAATACGGGGATGGGCTTATCTTCAATAATGTTTCTAGTGAATTTGAAAAGAGCCATGTCTGGGCGGCCCCAAGGTCCATAGACAGTAAAGAAGCGTAAGCCAGTAGTCGGAAGGTTGAATAAGTGGCTGTAACTATGTGCCATTAGCTCATTAGCACGTTTGGTAGCTGCATAGAATTGTAAGGGATGATCTACGTTATGCTTTTCACTAAATGGCATAGTCGTATTAGCACCGTAGACACTACTGGTGCTTGCATAAGTCAAATGCGGGGTTTGTGAGTGTCGACAAGCTTCAAGAATATTTGTAAAACCGACAATATTGCTTTCTACATAGCTGTGTGGGTTTTCAATTGAATAGCGAACACCAGCTTGAGCGGCAAGATGAATTACCCTATCAAGCTCATATGTTTCAAAGCACTCTTTAATGGCATCATTATCAGCAATGTTTGCGCGGACAGAAATATATGAGCCTTCTTCTTTTTGAGCTGTCTCAATGAGAATCTGATTTCTGGCCTCTTTAAGCTTAGGATCATAGTAATCATTAAAGTTGTCTATTCCAACAACTTGATCACCACGTTCAATGAGCTTCTTTGCCACGTGAAAGCCGATAAACCCAGCAGCACCTGTTACTAAGACATTCATTCATCACCCCCAAAAATATCACGTGTATATACTTTATCTAAGACATCATTCAAATCTCTAGAGTTTCTATTAGTAACAATGATATCACTCATACGCTTAAATTCATTCAAATCATTTATAACACGTGATTTAAAAAACTCAGGTTCCTCAAGGACTGGCTCGTAAACAACAACCTCAATTCCTTTAGCTTTAAGACGCTTCATAATGCCTTGTATTGCAGATGCTCTAAAATTATCTGACCCGCTTTTCATGACTAACCTATAAACACCAACAGTATCAGGTTTCATAGCTAAAATAGAATCAGCAATAAAGTCTTTCCTAGTGCGGTTTGAGTCTACAATGGCTTTTATAAGGTTGTTAGGTACACTATCGTAATTAGCCAATAGCTGCTTAGTATCCTTCGGTAAGCAATACCCACCATATCCTAATGATGGGTTGTTATAGTGGTCACCAATGCGCTCATCTAAGCAGACGCCTTCAATAATTTGACGCGTATCTAGTCCAAAAGATTCAGCGTAGGAATCTAGCTCGTTAAAATAAGCTACTCGCATAGCAAGATAGGTATTAGAAAACAGCTTAATGGCTTCAGCTTCAGTGGAATCAGTAAATAGGATTGGGCAGTCTTTTTTTATAGCGCCTTCTAATAACATATCTGCAAACTTCTTAGCACGGTCTGACTGTTCACCGACGATAATTCTAGAAGGATATAAATTATCATGTAATGCTTTACCCTCTCTAAGAAACTCAGGCGAAAATATAATATTATCTGTTCCATATTTCTCTTTGAGTGTTTTTGTAAAACCTACAGGGACTGTAGATTTAATAACCATGACAGCCTGAGGGTTCACCTTTAGAACCTGTTCAATTACTGACTCCACACTCTGTGTATTGAAGTAATTGGTTTTTGGATCGTAATCTGTGGGTGTCGCTATAATAACGTAATCTGCATCATTGAAGGCTTCAGCTGCATTGGTAGTTGCTTTAAATCTTAAAGTAGGTTTAGTTAGAAATTCAGAAATATCTCTATCTACAATTGGAGAGACCTTATTGTTTAAAAGCTCTACTTTTTCAGGGAGTATATCTAGTGCAACAACCTCATTATATTGAGCGAGTATCATTGCGTTAGATAATCCGACATAGCCAGTTCCTGCTACTGTTATTTTCATATAAGGACCTAATGGATTTTGTAAAAAGAAAAAATTAGTATAAATACTGATTTCTTATAAAAAACTACTACTCCTAAAGAGGCGGGGGTATTATAGAATAAATTAACTTTAAGTATGGAGTCATCAACTCTATAGTCCGAAGTAAATTTCAATGGTAAATTTATTATTTAGAGTCTTAATATATAACCGAATACAACATTAATAACTCTATAAGTTAAAATAAATTAAATATCAATTATTTAGAAGTCTAACCGTGTTACGCCAAAAGCTCTCGACTGTGTGATGCTCAATTACATAGTTTTGATAAGTAGAAGCAAAACTCTTATTTAGCATAGCAGCTTTATTCAAGCCATCCAGTATGCTTTCTGATGAGCTATTATTTGCAGTAACGATTAGTCCAGGTATATCGTTTAAGCCTCCTGTGCAAGGAGTAGTGACTATTTTACTGGTACCAGCAGCCATCATCTCTAGTAATACATTGGGGAAACCTTCAGTTCTGGATGAGATCACCCCGATTTCTGACTTGGAAAACCATGCATAGGGATTTTTAACCTTACCAAGAAAGCGCACTTTTTCACTTATTTTTAGGGTCTTCGTTTGATATTCTAGCTCGGCTCTTAAAGGCCCGTCACCTAAAAAGATCAATCTATATTCAGGATGGTTAATGCTAAAATTACTAAAAGCGTCAATTAATAAGTGGGGCTGCTTAATTTCAACCAATCTACCACAAAAAACAATTATCTTTTCTTTAGATGAGGTTACTATTTTTGATGTAATATAACTTAAATTAACAGGGTTTGGTATGACCTCTACTTTTTTAGCAGGCTTGAAACCTAGATTGTAAATTAACGAGTCTTTCATTAATTGCGTCTGGCAAATAAGTAAATCCTGTTTCCCATATAAATACCTGTATATCAATTTATATGTTATTATTTTTGTATAACTTTCGTATCTTTCAAAAGGAGCATGAGAGTCTCTTGAAATAAGCTTAGCTTTTTTGAAGAGACCTAGGCGCTTTAGGGTAGTCAAATAATAATTAACATGTATATGTGTTGATAAAAGGTAATCAAAATCTTCTGACAAATTTAGTTTGAATAGCTGTGTGGTTATAGGTAATAAAGAAGCCTTCTCAGACCCTCGAGTTCCTATAATCCACTTGAAGCTAGAATATCTTTCAAGCTCATTCCACCCGTCAGTAGATTTGCCACGAGACATAGTGACAAGAGTTATATGATCGCCTTTTCTTAAAAGATAGGATGCTAAGTTAAATAACACTCTTTCAGCACCATTAATTTTAGCTGTTGGTACAACAAACAGATGTCTTTTTGTCATAATACTATCTCAGTATTTTAGATTCATTACCGAAGAAAAACGCTCTTAGCCTTTACTTCTAATTAAATTTAGTTAACCGAATCGTTTTAAACTCTCAATTAAATCCGTAACCATCCAGCTTTGAGGATTGAAAGAGCCTTCATGCCATTGTAAAGAGCTATCCCAATAGCCCGGGCTGTCATCTGCCCAGTTAGTAGGAAATCCGTATGAAATTTCAATAATTAAAGGTTTGTTTTCTGTGTCAAAGACAAAGTCATAGGATATAGTTTGAACATTTAACTTTTCTTTTACTAAAAAAGCAGTCTTTATGCATTCAATGTTTATAGATTCTTTATTATAATCTTTAATTCCGCTACCCGAAGCTCGGAAATCATTGCCTCTGACATATCTTTTAGCTGCATACGCTTTATTTCCAGTAACTATTACACGCACATCGAAAGAATTATTAGGAACAAAGTCTTGGAAATATATATATCCTTTTTCGTGGTTTTGTTGTCTAGAATACTTGGGTTCAATTATTAAGCGAGCTGTACTTTTAGCAACACCTAATAAACTACCATTATCATATTTAAAACTATTAAAATTATCTTTGAAATTACTAATCTTATCGAACTGAGCGAAACCTTTATCAAATGCCTGATAGATAAGCTTTTTAGCCTCTTTGTAGGTTCTTACTAGCTTGACATTTTTAGCACTAGCACCACCCTTTAGTTTAAAGACCTTTGGGTAGGTTGTGTCTTTAGCCCAAGCAAGAGCTTTGTTTTTATCATAAAATATATAGCTAGGTACTAGAGGAGCATCAATGGCTTCGAGTAAATATTTTTGTGCTACCTTGTCGTCAAAGTGCCACCCTGTATTAAAGTCTGGAAATACCTTAACGCCTGCTTGTTCTAAAGCAAATAAAATTCTCTTAGCAGTTAGTACGTCTTTGAATTGTCCATGATGATGATGCCACATAAAAGCATCACAGTCTCTAACCTGCTGGATAATATCGTTGTCAAAAGCATTTACTAACTTATGATCGATATCATTTTTTTGACAATATTCTATCCATCGATCAGAGAAACTGCCTACTCTATGGTGAATTGCTATTTTCATTTTTTCTATACTCTTAATGATCAAGGTTCTTGATAAGTTGTGATATGATTCATGTTTTTACAGAAATCTATCTCCAAATACTTTAAAGCAATAAAGCTCGTTTTTATAGCTATTAGTTAATCACACTTCTAGATTTAAAATATTCAATTTTGCGATAATTAATATTATATTGAGTCTGTCAGTAGGTCTTTGATATTTAATATATTAATTCGGGATATTAGAGGGTAAATTAAAATAATCCCTTGTTTTTATTAACATCACATTGCTTGTAGTAATTATAAAATAGTTACTGATTATGTTGGGACTGATTAAAGCTTTTTTTAAAAAAAGAGTGTAATGCTAGCAAGGTATAAATAGTATAAAGCTTAGGAACTGCATTATTAGGAATGGATTTGTAAAACTCATCATATTCATATTTAGCTTTCTTGATATCGAAATATTGATCAAACACTAGCCCCATATATTCAGATATTTCTTTATAGAATATATCGTCAGTTATTAGCCTGTGGATATTTAATAAGTTTTCAGATTCATCAAGAGAAGGGAAGGTATTCCTTTCCGAAAAATTAGTTTTAAAGGCTTCTTTAAAAGTATTTTTTGATAGTAGAGCAGGAACTCTGCTTTTAGAGTTTATAGTTAAAACAGGCTTTTTCATAGAAGCTGCTTCCATGACCCCTCTTCCGGTCGCAATAGCGGCATCTGCTAAGTAGAGTAGTTTAGAAGCTTCTTTTGTATACTTATCTTGAGTAAGGATCTTTACAGTACCATCTGAGACATATTTATTTGATGAGATATCTTCAAGCACTTTGTGGTCTTCTACTGTACCAATGATGAAGAGTTTCAACTTAAGCTTATCGTTATCTTTATAAAGAGTATCTATAAGATTTATAGCATCAAGTATACTATCCTTATATGTTGGTCCTATTCTTGCAATTTTAACGAAGCAAAAACTATCCTTAGGCTTAGTTATATCTAGAGGAGTATAATGTATTTTAGCTACTCGGTTAGGTATTAAAGCAATATTAGAGTTTTTGTATAGAGGACTATTTTCAAACCATGTTTTATTCTCCATACTAAACACAATAAGGTTGTTAATAAGTGGAAAAAGGGGGTTGATAAATGGGTAATTTCTAGGTTGTTTAGGGTTTGGGCCACCACATTTAGTAACGACAGTCTTAAATTTTTCTTGATTGTATAAGGGTGATACCACACTGTAAGATCTAGCATCGAAAAAGTGAAGAATATCTGGATTGTATTCTTTAAGGAAGCTATTAATTTTTAGCTTTAAGCCTAATATATTAATGCCGTTAAAATTAAAATGGGCAATATAGTTTGGACTTTTAGATATAGTTGAGTTATCCCCAGAGCCTATTGAGATGATAGCAACGTCGTGTATTTTTGCTATTTCACTAGAAATATGAGATAAACTATGCACATGCCCACCTCGGCCATGACCTAAAAGAGAAATAAAAAATAAAACTCTCATTATGAAATTACTCTTTGTTCAACTACCAAGTCAATATTAAAATGAGTTTTCACCCTTTTCTGAATTTCGCTGATTAAAGAAAGAATATCTTGACCTGTAGCATTATCTTTATTAACAATAAATCCACTATGTTTTGTGGATACCTCTGCTCCCCCTACGGAAAAGCCTTTTAGATTTAATTCATCAAGCATGGGTCCGACAAACTTGCCTTCTGGCCTTTTAAAAACACTACCACAGTTGGGATACTCCCGAGGCTGCTTTGCCCATCTAATTTCTTTTCCTTGCTGCATCTTATGTTTTATTTCATTAGGACTGCCAGGACTAAGCTTAAACCATGCTTTTAATATAATATAGTTAGTATCTTCTTGGAAGAAGCTGTTTCGATAAGAAAAGTTTGCCTGATCGCTTGTAATTTCATTTACTTCTAGAGTTTGTAAGTCTAAATAGCGTATTTTAGTAATTACATCTTTAATTTCTTTATCTTTGTTACCAGCGTTCATAACAATAGCTCCACCAACAGAGCTGGGGATATCATAAAATTCTTCTAGGCCTGTCAAGCCATAGTGTAGAGCTGTTTCGCTGAGCTGTAGTAAGGTAGCTCCCGCTTCTGCTATTAAGAAGTCATTATCTACAACTATTTTATCAAAACATTTATTTAGAATAATAAAAGGAGTTTCATAATACTCCTTTGCCAAGATAATATTATTACCGTTACCAATAATATTTAAGTCTTTTGAGGAATTATCTTGAAGTAGGGCAATCAGCTCTTGTTCACTATCAGGGAAATAGGCCTTTTTACAGGTGCTCTGGATCCTATAGGCATTTAGTTCAGTTAAGTCCATATTCTCTATAACTTTCAAACTATACCTCTTGTATTTATATAAAGTTAATATTGAGGGCGTAAGCTATCTAGAAAAACCCATAGAGCATTTTAAGATAAGTTACATTATTTTAGATGCTCAGCTAGTGAAGTTCTTCTATAGTTCAAGCTTAGCTTATCGACTTAATAATGTGTCTATAAGCTAGCTATATTATTTATAAGCAATTAACTAGATAAGGCTTTAAGTTTTTCGCTTAAGTTTTCGTAGCCTCGAGAAATTTGCCAAGCATCTTCGATTATAGTTTCTCCTTCAGAGACTAAGCCGGCTAGCAGAAGGGCCATTCCTGCTCTTAAGTCTAGTGCTTTAACTGTGGTGCCTTGAAGCTTCTTACCGCCATGTATTTTTAGCATATCTCCTTCAATAGTATACTCCATCCCCATTTTGGCTAATTCCTTAGCGTAGGCGTATCTTCCTGGAAAGCGTAAGTCTACAATTTTAGAATCACCTTGTGAACATGCTCCATATACTGCAAAAAGTGGTTGCATATCAGAGTTGATTCCTGGATACGGGCCTGTGCTAATTTCTATGGGGTAAGGTGTACTTCCTTTTACAATTAGTGAGCGCTCACCTTTGTAGAAATTCATGCCACTTTCACGCAGAAACACTAAGGGTACTTCAAGATGCTCAAGTGGGAAGTTAATAATTTCTATATCTCCTCCCGTAATTGCAGATGCGATTGCCCAAGTAATAGCTTCCATGTTATCAGGTATTACTCTGTGCTTCACACCTTGCAGTTCCTTTACACCTTCTATTTCAATAGATCTCTGTCCATAAACTTTAATATTAGCCCCCATCTTATTTAACATATTTATCAGGTCTAAGATTTCTGGACGAATGTGAGGATTCCATATTCTGGTAATCCCTTCTGCAAGTGTACCACATAAGATTGCATTCTCAGTTGCACCAGTTGAGCGGATAGGTAGGTGTATTTCACAGCCTACCAATCGACCATTAGATTTTGTGCAAAGATAGCCTTCTTCTTCCCAAACCTTTGCTCCCATGCTTTCTAGTACTTTTATATGTAAATCATATTTTCTATCACCCAGAGGACAGCCTCCAGGAAGTGGAACTTTCCCTTGACCGAAACGAACTGTTAAGGCTCCAAGTATCAGTAATGAATTTCTTATTGAGCGCTCATCCCATAATAACTCATTGGATATAGTTGAAGATTCTTCTATACATAAATACCCATCTTTTTGATAGCATGTTTTACCCATTTTTTCTAACATGCCAATATGAACCTGCATATCTAGTAGACCATTAGGAGAGTCAAACAACTCAACTTTGTCATTGGTTAACACTGAAGCAGTAAGTAATTTCAGAGCTGCATTTTTTGCACCACTTACTTTAACCCTACCTTCCAGTCTAGTTCTTGATACACGTAAAGTATTTTTTTCCATGATTAAATCTCTTATTAGTATTAATGAATTAAGTTGGCTTTACTCCGGCTTTAGATTTTTTTACTGTGAATATAATGAATAAGGTAGTCCCTAAATAATATAAACTTAGGTAAATACTAAGAGCCGCTACAAATATTTCAGAATGAAACTCAGAGGTCTTAAAAATAAGCAATAAAACCGCTAAACCAAGAATCCTAGCAATGTTTATCAAAAGAAAGTGTTTCTGAGACCCTGCTATATTTAAAACCTGCATTAATGGATTTGAAGTAAACTGTAATAATATAAAAGGAGCTAAAATTGCAGCATATTTTCCGGCAAGTTGCCATTCTGTACCAAACACGACCTTAAACATAGGCTCGGCCAGAAGTATAATAAGTATAGTTATAGGGATGCCTATTAAGAATAATTTTTTTTGGACATCCATCGTTAAACTACTCACTTGTTCTAAATCTCTTTTACCAATTTTAGCAATTTCAGCATAAAAAGCACTACTAATAGCTTGCGAGATTATTCCTGTAGGTAGAGATATGGCCATAATTGCTAGACTTAGCTGTCCAGTAAGTCCTTTATTATATAAGGCTGACATCATTAATACCGGTGCATTACTAGATATTTGAAGTAGTAGCTGTGAAGGCAAACGAAAAACAGGGAACTGTCTATAATAAGCAGCTGCAAACTTTATTCTGTTAATCCTAATATTTGGTATTAAAGTACGAAGCTCTTTAAATGAAGCTTTTATTAGTCCCCCAGAGCCACTACTGTGTGTTAATAGCTGACCGATTATTAAACCAACGGGTTTATAACCCAATAATCCTAATACTATCTTTGATGAACTGCCAATGAGCGATTGAGCAAATTGGGTAGTAGCCATAGCACGATATTTTTTTTTCCTAGTAGCCCAAGAGTTAAGCAGCTCATAAGTAGCAGCTCCTGCTACACTGATTATTATTAACCACCACCAACTACCAAGTTCTGAAATGTTAAATTGTAGAAAAATTATGTCTGAGAAAAAATAAAAAATTATAAAGAGTGACGCACAGTATAATAATATTAATATAAAGCCCAGGGCAAGAATGTTGATAGCAAAAGCATCTTTCCTTGGTAGGGGAATAGCTGTGCCGTATCTTAGGGTGGCTGCAGGTACTAAAATTGATACTGTAGAAACATATAACGCTAATACGCCGTAATCTGAAGGTGAGTAGATGCGGGTTATTATTGGAATACTTAATATTCCAATAGCTCTCGCTGAACTCGAACCTAGTGCAAGCGTAAGCATTCCTCTAAATAGGCTAGAGCTACCTCCTTGATTGAAAGAAGCTCTAAAAAAAACTAAAATTCTCTGTAATATACTGTTCAATTTGTATTATCTTTCAAGAGATTTAACATACCAAGCCATCGCTTCATCAATACCTTGAGAAATATTAAACTTTGGCTCATAACCTAATAGGCTATTAGCCTTACTGACATCCGCTTGGCTATGACGCACATCACCCGGTCTAAAGTCACGATAGGTCGGCTCTTGCTCATAACTAACACCATTATCTGATAATGCAGACTTGATAGCATTAAACAGCTCGTTCAGTGTCGTACGATCACCGACAGCTACGTTATACACCTGATTGGTAGCGTCTTCATTTTGAGTTGTTACTGCTAAAATGTTGGCTTGTACTGTGTTTTCGATATAGCAGAAGTCGCGACTGGTTTCGCCATCACCATTGATAAACACCGTATCATTTTTGATCATAGCTGCAGTCCACTTAGGGATAACTGCTGCATAAGCGCCGTCTGGATCTTGGCGACGACCAAAGACATTAAAGTAGCGTAAGCCAACACTCTTGAAACCATATGAGCGAGCGAATACATCGGCATACAGCTCATTCACATATTTAGTTACCGCATAAGGAGATAACGGCTTACCAATTTTGTCCTCTACCTTAGGTAGGCCAGGGTGATCGCCATAAGTTGAGCTACTAGCAGCATAAGTAAAGCTTTTTACCTCTGCATCACGAGCAGCGGTTAACATGTTTAAGAAGCCTGAGATATTAACTTCATTGGTGGTGATAGGGTCAGCTAGTGAACGAGGTACGGATCCTAGAGCTGCTTGATGTAGTACATAGTCTACACCAGTGCATGCTTTTTGGCAGTCTGCAAAGTTACGAATATCACCCTCTATGAAGCTAAAGCGATCCCACTGCTCGCTAGATACCAAGCTTTGAACTTCATCTAGATTCTTTTGATAGCCAGTAGCGAGGTTATCAAGACCAATGACGTTCTGGTTTAGTTTTAGTAAGGTTTCGAGTAGGTTTGAGCCAATAAAACCTGCCACGCCTGTTACAAGCCAGGTCTTAGGGGCGGCAACTAAGTCTTGTTGAATCTTTTGGTATTGGGTCATAGTGTTTTACTCTTTTGAAAGTTTTAGTACGTCTAGTATTTAGGGTCTACCTTATCAGCAAGGTAATACTACAAACGAATATCGCTCAGCTCGCTATTGAATAGGTATTTTAAGTCATAAAGTACATGATTAGATTTACCTAGAGCTCTAATTTGCTCCACACCCATTTCTACGAACTGATTGTGAGCCACGGCTAAGATAATGCCATCGTAGCTAATACTCTCTAAGTTAGTATTATCATTGATAGGGCTAATGCCATATTCTTGTTGAGCTTCTTTAGCATCCACCCAAGGATCATACACATCAACATCGATGTTATATTCTTTTAGCTCATGCACAATATCAATCACTTTGGTATTACGCACATCAGGGCAGTTTTCTTTGAAACTTAGACCTAGGATGAGAACTCTTGCGCCTTCAACCTGAATGCGCTTTTTAATCATAGTTTTAACTAGTTGAGTAACCACATATTCGCCCATACTGTCATTCAAGCGACGACCTGCCAAGATAATCTCTGGGTTATAACCAATAGCTTGAGCCTTGTGGGTTAAGTAGTATGGGTCAACACCGATACAATGCCCACCGACTAGACCTGGACGGAAGGGCAAGAAATTCCACTTAGTGCCTGCTGCAGTCAATACCGCTTCAGTATCAATACCCATTTTATTGAAGATGACTGCAAGCTCATTAATCAAAGCAATATTGACATCACGTTGAGTGTTTTCAATGACTTTAGCCGCTTCTGCTACCTTGATAGAGGGCGCTTTATGAGTACCTGCAGTAATGATTAAGTTGTAGACATCATCGACGAGATCAGCAACTTCTGGTGTTGATCCTGCTGTTACTTTTAGGATGTTGGTCACTCTATGTTCTTTATCACCTGGATTAATACGTTCTGGGCTATAACCAGCAAAGAAGTCTTTATTAAACACTAAGCCAGAGCTACATTCTAATTCTGGGATGCAGACTTCTTCAGTAGCACCTGGATAAACGGTAGACTCATATACTACGATGTCGCCTGCCTTAAGTACACTACCAATGGCAGTAGAGGCCTTGACTAAAGGTGTTAAGTCAGGCTGTTTATATTCATCGATAGGCGTAGGAACAGTTACGATATAAAAGTTGCATTCGGCCAGCTCATTAATGTCTGAGCTAAACTCTAACAGTTTGGCACTGGCAAGCTCTTCATCACTGACTTCTAAGGTATGGTCCGTCCCTGATTTTAGCTCTTCAATTCGGTGTTGATTGATATCAAAGCCAATAACAGGATGCTTTTTGCCAAATTCAACCGCTAAGGGTAGGCCAACATAGCCTAGGCCAATTACCGCAATTTTTATATCGTTAATGTTTAACATAACTGTCCTTTTGCTTTTTATTGAGTTTTATAAAGCTTGTTTAATTTAGATTAGACTCTGGCGTATAGCCTTCTACATAATAGGTAAACTGCTGTTTTAACCAGTCCACATCATGACATTGAGCTCTAGACGCTAATTCACATAAAGTACTTTCAATATCAGTCAACTCGAAGCTGTGCTCACGGGCTTGCATAATTAAAGAGTGCTGAGTGACTTCAATATTATCATCCCCAATGATGAGCTCTTCATAAAGCTTCTCGCCTGGGCGTAGACCACTAAAGACTATCTCGATATCACCAGCAGGGTTATTCTCGTCTTTAACTTCATAGCCACTTAAATGAATCATGCGGCGCGCCAGATCAACAATTTTTACAGGTTTGCCCATATCTAGTACGAAAACCTCACCGCCTTGTGCCATCGCTCCAGCTTGAATTACCAAGTTAGCCGCTTCTGGGATGGTCATAAAGTAGCGAGTCACCTCAGGGTGGGTTACAGTAATAGGACCCCCCTTAGCGATTTGCTTAGTAAATAGCGGAACTACAGATCCAGAAGACCCTAATACATTACCAAAACGCACCATGCTGATTTTTGTGTTAGGGTGCTGATTACTAAAGCCCTGGCATACCAGCTCTGCTAAGCGTTTAGAGGCACCCATAATATTAGTAGGGCGTACCGCTTTGTCGGTTGATATCAACACAAAAGTTTCTACGTTTGCTTCAACAGCGGCCTTTACACAGTGATATGTACCTTTGGCATTATTTATGACGCCTTCAAAAGGATTATATTCCACGATAGGCACATGCTTATAGGCAGCTGCATGATACACGGTATCGATAGCGTGTTTGGTAAAAACCATGTTTAATTTTTGTTGGTTATTTACATTACCAAGTAAAGCGACAATTTGTGTATCAGAGCTATCACTGCCTACTGGATTAGTCGCCTGCCAAGCCAATAAGTCATGATGAATGGCATAGAGGGCGTATTCAGATAGCTCATATAGCACCAAGCATTTAGGCTTATTTTTTATAATTTGGCGACACAGCTCGCTACCGATTGAGCCCCCGGCACCTGTGACTAAAACGTTTTTTCCTTCAATATTCTTAGCCAATAGCACAGGGTCAGGATCAACTGTTTGACGGTCTAGCACATCCAAGATATCTACCCGGCGCATGGTGCTGACCGTAACTTTACCTTCAGCAATATCTTGCAGGCTAGGCAGTTCTTTAATCTTGACAGAGAGATTGGTTAAATCGTTGATAATTTCACGGCGACGCTGGCGATTAACCGAAGGCATTGCCAAGAATATCTGAGCAATATTCAACTCTTCAACTAAGCTATCAATTTCTGTAGCTGGGTATATTTTATTATTTAAGATGTGACCCCCAGTCAAGCGGCTGTCATCATCTATAAAAGCCGCCACCTGGTAACGATGCGAGTCTTGTAGTGTTTCTAACAGGGTAGTACCTGAGGCGCCTGCACCATAGATAAGAACATTGTCGCATTCAATAGTGGTTTTACTTAAGTCTTGATAAACGGGCTTACCCTGTAAACGTAGTAATAAGTCTCGTAAAAACAGTCGGCTACCCCACAACCAGATAAATAGCATAAATAAGTAAAGCAGCGGAACTGAACGTGGGATGCTGGTAATAAAGTCAAATAGGTAGACAATAGTAAAGATAATTAGAATGATGACAAATAGCTTAAGCACGCGGCGCATATCGGTATCAAAGAAGATACGAGTTACACCACGGTAAAATCCAACCACATATAAGCCTAAAATTGGCACCAGTGCATATAGGGAGACTAATAAAGGACTGGCATTGACATCAAGTACCCCTTGACGCAGCGATAAGGCCAAAAACAAACAAATAATTGAGACAATATAGTCGCCGACCAATAAAACAGCCTGTTTTATTGGTCGCGGTAACTCTAATAGTCCTTCTGCTAAAGCACTAAGTTTAGTAGGTACAGGATTGTTATGGATTGTACTGAAATTTGATTCCTGCTTAGTGCGACTGTCTTTATCTTTGTGTTGCATGGCTATATCACTGTTGTATTTGCTATTATAAGGCTAAATTAGCAGGGGTAGGATCTAGTAGTACTATAGTTAGTCTTTCGAGTTACCATAAGCATAACTGTAATGGTAGTTATACTTACTGGTGATGCCTTGTACCATATCGTTTAATACAATACCGTCTACAGTGACGCCGCCCTTGTCCATCTGTTTCACTGCATAAGCTACCTGACCTTCAATAGACTGGTTGAAACGAGTTACCATCAGCACTTTATCGGCATATTTGGCAGTAATAATAGCATCCGATACGGCTAAGATTGGTGGCGTATCAATAATAATGATGTCATAGATAGTCACTAACTCAGCCATCATTTTTCTAAACCTCTCACCGGCAAGTAAAGAGGCTGGGTTATTAGGGTGTTCGCCGCGTGGCATAAAATCAATAAAATCAAAAGGGGTAGGGTGGATGTAATTATTTAAGGCCTCTTCAGTAGCCGTCAAATAATCACCCAAGCCAATATTATTAGTGATACTAAAGATTTTATGTAGCTCCCCTCGGCGCATATCGCCATCTACAATTAATACTTTCTTGTTTAACTGTGAGAAGGTTTCGGCTAAGTTAGAAGAAATAAAGGATTTACCAATACCCGGGGCTTCACCAGTAATAACGATAACTTTACCATGTTGTACCATACCAGTATCGGTTTCAATGCTACCTTGAGCCGCTTTGGTTAGCTTGGGCATAGAGAACATTAGTGAGGTACGTAAGCTCTTGATGGCTTCGTAGCTAAGGCTCTCATGATCTACCATGGCCAGTAGGCTACGGTTATTGTTTTTCTTCTTACTTAAATTGAAGGAAGACTTAGAGCGTGGAATAGTGGCAATAACGGGAACACCAGTCTTAGCTTCTAACTGCTCTGGGTCTTTGACTGGGTTACGTAATAAGCTCTTAATAAGTACAAATAAGCTGCCTAATAGTAAGCCTAGCAACGTAGAGATAGCCCAGATTTGTGTTTTTTTAGGAGCAATAGCTTTATAGGTATTAATAGGTAGATCCACCACACGCACGTAACCGATCTCACCAGCTTGAGCAATTTTTAGCTGCTGATAGTTCTTCAACATGGTTAAGTAAATTTCACGGTCAATTTCAGTATCTTGAGATAACTGTAGGAATTCACGCTGCATTTCGGGCAAACGAGAAATGCCTTGCTCAATCTGATTGCGTCTTTCACTTAGTGTAGACAGTTGATCATTAATTTGGATAACTAAAGGATGCTCTTCAGTATAATAAGTCAGCAATTCTGCTTTTTTAAGATTTAACTCGCTTACTTGCTTTTCTATAGATGCTCTTTCATTAACTAATATTCCAGCCTCTTGGTTAACATCAATGGTTCCATACTGTTCACGAAACTTATTAAAAGCTTCTTCTGAGAGCTGTAGTTTTTGTTTAAGTTGAGGAATCTGTGATTCCATAAACTCAATGGTAGTTTTGGTTTGCTGTGAGCCACGTGCTAAATTTTGATCCATATAAGATTGGACAATATCAGTTAATACTCGACTAACTTGCTGTTGGTCTTGTCCAGATAAGTTTAGCTCTATAATACCCGTTTGTTTTCCGCGCTCACCTACAGCTAAAGCATTATTTAGAGCATTAATAGCATTTGGAGTAGCGATCTTGGTTATACTTATGGGATGTCCTTCTGTAGGTAAAGCTTCTACCGCTATCTGGATATCTCCCTCTGGTGTATTAATAGTGGTTGGTGTACCAATATTGCCTTTATATTCTACAACTTCTTCATTGATCTCCAGACTTAAAGTAAAGTCTGTTGCTGTCTTCACGAGAGTAAAAGCTCTGTTTTCATAAGCGCGAGGGACCTCAAAGCGACCTATTTGTACCCTACCATGACGAGTTTCTAGAGTTACTGCTTGCTCAGTACTGGTCTGGACCGGGGTCTTTGACTGTAAGATACGGTCCCAGGTACTTATGTTTGGATTGCTTAGACTAATATCTAAATGTAGCTTTTCGATGACAGGCTTTAAAATCATGCGCGATTTTATAATTTCGCGCTCCGTATCTACAGGAGTGGATTCGGTACCAACTAATGATGATATATTTGAGCCTAGTGCAGCAATACTCTTTGATTTACTGTCAATTTGTAGTAAGGCATCGCTTTGATAAGTGGGCTGGATATAACGGCTATAGCTAACCCCTAACAGTAGGCCTAATAAGGTAGTTGCTAGAATTACTTTCCAGCCACGCAGTAACGCCATCAATAATGCCATTAAGTCAATTTCATCATCATCTTTAATGGTTTTGTTATCAGGAGAAGTAGGCACAGTTTGACTCATAGGTTTTTTTCACTATTCTTTAGTTACTTATTAAATAATGGGGCTAGCTGATATATGGGCTCAAGAAATTATTAGCTTATTTTATCTTGCCAATCGTCGATGCCTTGCACGATATCTTGATAGGCAGTCTGGAAAGCACTTATTTCATGTTTATAGGGATCAGCAATGTCTTTATCACTCCAGTGACCGAGCTTAAAGGTTTTACCGCGGCAGAAAGGCCAACGTTCTTCAATCCACTTATTCTGACCATCAGACATAGTGAAGATCAAATCTGCTTTTAATGCCAGATCTTCATCAATCTGCTTTGCCACATGATCAGTGATATCAATATTTTGCTCTTCTTGCATTACCTTAATTGCTGCAGCGTCAGCTCCATGGCCTACTAGAGCACCAACCCCGGCCGAATCAATACTTTTATTCGGAAAGCGTTGTTTTAATAAGGCTTCTGCCATTGGGCTACGGCAGATATTACCAATACAAACTACTAGAATATTCTCAAAACTCATAACCATACCTTTTAATAGCTTTAGAATGCATATCTATCAAGTGCTGAAGCAGAAGGAAGAATAGAGCTAAGAACTCTATTCCAACGAGTTAGACCAGTAGGATCTACATAGACAATATCATTGGGCTGCATTTCAAAGCGGTTAGCTAGTGCTAAGTTCGTGACAGACTGTAAATTGGCGTGATAAATATCAGTATAAGAGGCATTGCCATAATCACGTATGATATAAAGTCTTGCTGCATCAGCAGTGCGTCCATCTAAGCCCGATACCTCACCCAGTAGTTGGGTCAAACTTAACCCTTGGTCAGGGATTTCTATAGGTTTGATACTGCCAAACTCACCAAGGACAAAGACTTTGTTGCGGTCACGACTGTTGACATGGATAACATCTCCATCCCTTAGATAAATTTGATTGGCAGAAACTCCCATGTCTTTCAGATCATTTAGGCCAAGCTCATAAGAGGTCCCATTGCGAGTTAAGACCACGCTGTTTGAATCTCCTTCACCAGCAACGCCCCCTGCCATAGAGAGAGCAGTGTATAAAGAAACAGGTCTGTCATCCATACTAAATTCACCAGACTGCTTTACTGCACCATCAATAAAAAAGTTATTGCTGCGGTATTTGAGTACCTGAACTTGGGGGTCTGGATACTTTAAATAGCGTTGTAATTGGCTACGTAACTGATTGGTAAACTGAGGAACAGAAAGCCCATTGGCTTTGACTCGGCCTACTAGTGGAAATTGAATATAGCCTTGTTGGTCAATAGGGTAGCCAACCTCAGACTTCGGGATTTGTGGATAGTCGCCTAGAGAGATAGTTAGGATATCCCCTTTCGCTAAACGGTACTCAGCATTACGGGGGGCGCCTAATAGCTCGCGTACCCGTGCATTTTTTATACCGGAGGAGGTGTTACGTACCTTAGAGTAAGCAGGTGAAGCAGGTAGGCTAGCTAGGCTTAAAGGCTGTATATTAAACTGCATACCGTTTTCAGCAATAAAGGTACCTTGTGGAGGTAAGTCGCCTGATTGAAGTCCAGAGTTAATACTGGTACAGCCCGAAGTTAAGCCTAGGGTCACGGCAAGTACTGCACTAGTGAGCAAAGATTTGCGGTGTTTTAAAAAATTCATGCTAACTTCTCTACCTTTATTGATTCCGACCGACTCTGACGCTTAACCCTTTATATTCAGGGCAAACTACATTAAGAGCAAATACTGTATTGCTAGGAGGCATCCTGCTTTTTATAGGATATTCTAGGCTAAAATAAACCCATTATTCTGAGTATTTTAACATTAAATTAAGAGTGATGCCCAAATATACAAATATGTTACTATAAATAGACAGAATATATACTTTGACTTCCTCCCCTTGCTAAACCGAGGGGATTCCTACCGCTAGACGGTCAAGCCCGACCGCAAGGATGTTCTTAGCAGCATTGATATCTCTA
>ERZ808051.749-NODE-749-length-29782-cov-6.241643_pt1 | contig 29782 bp, 24 predicted proteins | sample MGYA00380199_ERZ808051 | MGnify/ENA primary metagenome ERZ808051 (study PRJEB31490, sample SAMN06133391) | mouse gut metagenome | isolation source: J11 | host: mice | place: China: Chengdu | collected 2015-05 ...
CTTGAGACGGAGCGAAGCCGCGCGTCGCGAACAGGCGGAGCGTGACAGCGCAGAAGCGCGGAGCCGTCGTGAGCAGCGCGGAGCCGTCGTGAGCATTGTGGAGCGCCCCCTTTCGGGGGCGCTCTTTTCAATTCTTTAAGAATTTGTAAAAGCGGCCCGAGGTATATTGACAAGATAATATTATACTGTATATAATATTGCTCGTAAAGCAAAGCTCAGAAATGGGACGCCCACGCGGGCCGGTTGTGCGGGCCGCGTGGGAAAAGAGGCCGTGGGAAAACACGCCCGCGGCAGCGAAAGGAGGGGGCCTTATGGCTTTCGCAATCGGCCCGCAGCTGCTGGACGGGTGTGTGCTGGCGGTGCTGTCCCGGGGGGACGCCTACGGCTACATCCTCACCCAGCAGGTGAAGGCCCGGCTGGATATCTCGGAGTCCACCCTGTACCCGGTGCTCCGGCGGCTCCAGCGGGACGGGCTGCTGAAGGTGTACGACCGGCCCTACCAGGGCCGAAACCGCCGCTATTACGCCATCACCCCCGTGGGCCGCACCCAGCTGGAGCGGCGGCGGGAGGAATGGAAGCAGTTCCGGGACGGCGTGGAGGAGCTTTTGAAGGAGGACGAGCAAGATGGACAAACTTACCTATTTGGCTGAGCTGGCGGAGGGGCTGGCCCGCTGGGTGCCCGAGCGGGAGCGCCAGGATATCCTGCGCTACTACGCGGAATACTTCGAGGAGGCCGGGCCGGAGCGGGAAGCCCAGGTGGTGGCCGAGCTGGGCGACCCCTGGGCCCTGTCCTGTCGGCTGGCGGTGGAGGGCGGCTATGTCACCCAGCAGCAGGCGGACAGCTGGACGCCCCCCAAGCGGAAAAAGTGGCCGTGGATTCTGGTGGGCGCGGCGGCGGTGCTGGTGTTCATTGTGGGCTCGGTGGTTATGTCGGCCATGCGCATCGGCAGCTGGTTCGGCCGGAATGTGGCCTCCTACATCGCCGGGGAGCAGACGGCGGTGGTGGAGCAGGTGGACAACGCGCAGTTCGGTACCGCTTATGAGGAGGCCGACCAGTCCGGCGCCGGCTTCTGGACCATGGAGGACGGTTATCTGGACCCCTTCGTCGAGATCGATGTGGACGTGAGCATCGCCAATGTGACGGTGACCGGCGGGGACGACTACACCCTGTCCATCAGCTCCGACACCACCCTGGGCGGCTACAGCCTGAAGTGGGAGGTCAAGGACGGCGCGCTCAAGATCCGGGACGGCGGCACGGCCGGACATGTGCAGGTCAACAGCTGGGACGACTTTAAAAATATGTTCGGCGTCAACGCCAGCGCCATGGATGTGATCATCACCGTGCCCGAGACGGGTGAGATGGCGAATAAGATCAAGGCCAAGACCGGCCTGGGTGATGTGTTTCTCAGCAGCCTGTATGTGTCGGAACAGGTGACAGCCGAGACGGGGCTGGGCGGCGTGGAGTGCTACAATGTCCGCGCCCATGACGAGGTGGACCTGAAGAGCGGCATGGGCGACGTGACCCTTGGTGTGGACGAGGTGTTCGCCGGCGCCAGGTTCGACCTCAAGACCGGCATGGGCAATGTGGAGGCCAGCATAGACTTCCAGGAAAAGAACTGGGACTACGAGGCCAAGACCGGCATGGGGACCGTGACCGTCAACGGGGACGACCGGGGGACCAAGGCCCAGCGCAAGGAGGGCGGCTCCTATGAGCTGGAGGCCGAGAGCGGCATGGGCGATATCAACCTGTATTTCCGGGATGATAAATGGTAACAGAGACAGCCCGGTGGGAAACCACCGGGCTGCCGTTTTGCGCGGCGGCGCAAATTTTTCCGCTTCTACGGCCCGTCCGCCCCGTCTAAATCCGCCCCGTTCCGCTTATACTGATTTACAGGTTGCATTTTCCCGCGGACCATTGTATAATGAGTTGCCAAATTGTGAAAATGCGTTGAAAAGCGTTGGGATATGGGGTAATGAATATGGAAACGAAGAACATCCGCGACTATTTACAGGCGGGGAAGCGGGCCCATCTGGTGGGCATCGGCGGGGTGTCCATGGCGTCCCTGGCGGAGGTGCTCCACGGGGCGGGGGTGAAGGTCACCGGCTCCGACCAGCGGGAGAGCGCCACCGTGCTCCACCTGCGGCAGCTGGGCATCCCGGTGGTCATCGGCCACCTGCCCGGGAGCGTGGAGGGGGCGGACTGCATTGTGCGCACCGCCGCCGTCCACGACGGCAACCCCGAGATTGCCGCCGCACTCCACGCGGGCATCCCCGTGTTCGAGCGGGCCCAGGCCTGGGGGGCCATCATGCGGGACTACCGAAACGCCCTGTGCATCTCGGGCACCCACGGCAAAACCACCACCACCTCCATGTGCACCCACATCTTCATGGCGGCAGAGAAGGACCCCACCGTGATGATCGGCGGCACCCTGCCCCTGCTGGAGGCGGGCCACCGGGTGGGCCGCGGGGACACCATCATTCTGGAGTCCTGCGAATACTGCAACTCCTTCCTGGCCTTCTATCCCACGGTGGCGGTGATCCTCAACGTGGAGGCCGACCACCTGGACTTCTTCAAGGACCTGGACGACGTGGAGCGGTCCTTCCGGGCTTTTGCGGACAAGGTGCCGGAAAACGGCCTCATTGTGGCCAACTGCGAGGATGAGAACACCATGACCGCCCTGCGGGGGGAGATCCGGCCCGTCATGACCTTTGGCATTGAGAAGGGGGACGTCCACGGGGCCAACCTGTCCATGGACCACGGCTTCGGCTCCTTCGACGTGATGTACAAGGGGGAGAAGTACGCCCACCTGGACCTGTCGGTGCCGGGGGTGCACAACGTGAAAAACGCCATCGCGGCGGCGGCGGCGGCCATCGCCCTGGGGGTGCCGGGGAAGGCGGTGGAGGACGGGATGCGGGACTTCCGGCTCCCGGGCCGCCGGTTCGAGTACAAGGGGATGTACAATGGCGCGGAGGTGTGCGACGACTACGCCCACCACCCCGGCGAGCTGGCGGCGCTGTTTGACACGGCGGCGGCGCTGGATTTCAAGCGGGTGATCTGTGCCTTCCAGCCCCACACCTACTCCCGGACCCACGAGCTGTTCGACGACTTTGTGAAGGTGCTCCAGCGGCCCGCCGTCACCCTGCTGGCGGAGATCTTCGCCGCCCGGGAGGACAATGACACCGGGATCTCCTCCGCCGACCTGGCGGCGAAGATTCCAGGCAGTGTGTTCTGCCCCACCCTGGAGGATGTGACCGCCAAGCTGCGCCGTCTGGCCCAGCCGGGGGATCTGATTCTCACCGTGGGCGCGGGGGACATCTACCTGGCAGGCGAGGCGCTTGTAAAAGAAGCATGACCTGTCGAACGGTCCTCCACTGAGGCGCGTACCGTGGGTCCCGCTTGCCTTCCATGTCCAAACACCGGCGGCAGCACAAATAGGGGGACACCAGTCGATGGCCCCACGCGCCGGAAAATTGATGACTGTTCCCGTATAGGGCGTCCCCCGTGACGGGGATTCTTAAGGGGGAAAATCCTGTGACCTCGGCCCGCCTTTTGGGCCGAAGGGAACCGGATTTTCCCCCTTAAGTGTGCTCTTTGGGTACTTTCTCTCACAGGAGAGAAAGTGCCCCGCCGGAGGCCGTCCCCCGGCGGGGATGCGGGGGATCAGTCCCCCTGCAAGAACAGGGTGTTCAGGAACCGCTTGAAGATGCCGCCCACGGACAGCCGGGGCACCTCCTGGGCGGCCACCAGGTCGATGGCGTCCACCTGCTCCCCGTCCACCAGCACCTTCAGCTCACCCAGCTTCTGGCCCGGCTCCACCGGGGCCTCCACCTGGGGGGCCAGCTCCAGCCGGGTGGTCACCGTCCCCGTCTTGCTCTTCTCCAGCAGGATGGAGCACTCCCGGGCGGTGACGGGCTGGACGGTGTCCTGGGCGCCCAGCAGCACCTCCACCGGGGGGATGGCCTCGCCGGGGTACACCGGGGTGAGGGCGTAGTTGGCAAAGCCGTAGTTCAGCAGGGCCTTGCAGCTGTCGAAGCGGTCGTTGGAGGTGGGGGCGTGCATCACCACCGCGATGAGCTCCATGCCGTCCCGCTCCGCCGTGGCGGACAGGCAGTACAGCGCCGTGTCGGTGAAGCCGGTTTTCAGGCCGGTGGCCCCCTCATAGTAGAAGATCAGCCGGTTGGTGTTGGACAGCTGGAAGGTGCCGTCCCGCAGGGTGTCCATCCAGATGGTGGTGTACTCCCGGATGGACGGGTGGTTCAGAATCAGCTCCCGGCTCATCAGCGCGATGTCGTAGGCGCAGGTCAGGTGCCCCGGCGCGGGCAGGCCGGTGCAGTTTACAAAGTTGGTGCGCTCCATGCCCAGCTCCCGGGCCCGCTGGTTCATCCGGTCCACAAAGGAGGACTCGCTGCCCGCCAGATGCTCCGCCAGGGCCACGGCGCAGTCGTTGGCGGACACCACCGTCACCGCCTTCACCATATCCCGGACGGTCATCTGCTCATTCTCCTTCAGCCAGATCTGGGACCCGCCCATAGAGATGGCGTGGGGGGAGGCGGTGACCATGTCGTCCCAGCCCAGCCGGCCGCCGTCGATGGCCTCCATCACCAGCAGCAGGGTCATCACCTTGGTGACGGAGGCGGGCTCGTACTGGGCGTCGGCGTTCTGTTCGCACAGAACCCGGCCGGTGGTCTTTTCCATCAGAATGGCGGAGGGGGCGGACACCTCCGCCGGCAGGGCGTAAGCCGGGGCGCTGAGCAGGCACAGAACGGCCAGAGCCAGCCCCAGGGCAGTCATTCGTTTCATGGTGTGAACCTCTTTTCCATTTGACTTCTGTGGGAAGGATGTGAAAAAAAGGCCGGTCCTATGCGTGGAAAAAGCAGGTCGCGGATTTTTTCGGTGTGGAGCGGCGGGGATTGGGGCATACTTGGATCATCTCTGTGAAAAGGAGCGAGGCAAAATGGGCAAAATGGACAAATACGTGTGCGTGTGCGGCTGGGTGTACGACCCGGAGCTGGGCGACCCGGACGGCGGCATCGCCCCCGGCACCCCCTTCGAGGACATCCCGGACGACTGGGTGTGCCCGGTGTGCATGCTGGGCAAGGACGCCTTTTCCCCCGCGTAAGGGCGGGGACGGGAAGCGGCCGGGGCCACCGGGCCCCGGCCGCTTCTCCTGCCCGCCGTTTGACAGGGCGGGCGGCCTGTGGTAAAATGTTCCCCACAAAACGTTTGGAAAGGGGAGGATCGGGATGGCGCTTTTGAGCCTTATCATCCCCTGCTGCAATGAGGAGGACGCCGTGGAGCTGTTCTACGCCAGGACCGCCGCGGTGTGCGCGGAGCTGGACGGGGTGGACGTGGAGTACATCTTTGTGGACGACGGCTCCACCGACCGCACGCTGGAGCTGCTGCGGGGGCTGGCGGCGGCCCATCCGGGTGTGCGCTGGCTGTCCTTCTCCCGGAACTTCGGCAAGGAGGCCGCCATGCTGGCCGGGCTGGAGCACGCCCGGGGAGACTGGGCGGCGGTGATGGACGCCGACCTCCAGGACCCGCCGGAGCTGCTGCCGGAGCTGCTGGCGTCGGTGCGGAGCGGCCGGTGGGACTGCGCCGCCGTCCGCCGGGTGGACCGCAAAGGGGAGCCCCCCATCCGCTCCTGGTTCGCCCGGCAGTTTTACAAGGTGATCAACCGGATGAGCAAAACGGAGATTGTGGACGGGGCCCGGGACTTCCGGCTGATGAGCCGCCAGATGGTGGACGCCATCCTGCGCCTGCCGGAGTACAACCGCTTCTCCAAGGGGATCTTCTCCTGGGTGGGCTTCCGCACCCGGTGGGTGGAGACGGTGAATGTGGAGCGGTCCGCCGGAGAGAGCAAGTGGTCCTTCTTCAAGCTGCTGGTCTACGCCCTGGACGGCATCATCGCCTTCTCCACCGCGCCGCTGGCCATCGCGTCGGTGCTGGGGCTGGCGCTGTGTGTGGTGTCCTTCTTCGCCATCATTTTCGTCATCGTCCGCCAGCTGGTGTGGGGGGGCAGCGCCTTCGGGTGGCCCTCCCTGGTGTGCATCATTCTGTTCATCGCGGGCATCCAGCTGTTCTGCATGGGCATCCTGGGGCAGTACCTGGCCAAGACCTACCTGGAGGTCAAGCGGCGGCCCATTTACATCCTGCGGGAGCAGGGAGGGGATCAAGATGAAAAAGAACCTTGACCGGGCCGGGGCGGCGGTGTACGCCCTGGCCTTTGCCGTGCCGGTGCTGGTGATGCTGCTGGTATGGGCGGCGCTGGGCATGGCCCCCTGGGGGGACAACACGGTGCTCATCTCCGACATGTCCACCCAGTATGTGGAGTTCTTCTGCGCCCTGAAGCACGGGGACCTGTTTTTCTCCTGGTCCAAGGCTCTGGGCACGTCCTACATCGGGGTGTTCTCCTACTATGTGTCCAGCCCCCTGTCCCTCCTCACCCTGCTGGTCCCCAACGAGGCCATGCCGGAGGCGCTGCTCTTCCTCATCACGGGGAAGATCGGGCTGGCGGGGCTGACCTTCGCCGTCTTTGCCCGCCATCACTTCCCCGGCCGGGACGGGGCGGCGCTGTTCGGCGCGGTGTGCTACGCCCTCATGTCCTACAACATGATCTACGCCATCTGCGTCATGTGGCTGGACGGGGTGATCTGGCTGCCCCTCATTCTGCTGGCGGTGGAGCGCCTCCTGGCGGGCCGGGGAGCGGGGCCCTTTATCGCCGCCCTGACGGTGTGCTTCTTCTCCACCTGGTACATCTCCTATATGGCGGGGGCCTTCTGCGCCCTGTATCTGTGCGCCCGGCTCATCGCCCTCAGGCCCGCTCGGCGGGAGCTGGCGCGGGTGCTGGTCCGGTTCTTCGGGGGGGCGGCCTGCGCCCTGGGGCTGACCGCCTGGATGTGGCTGCCCACCTTTCTGGCCATGTTCGGCGGGAAGTTCGGCGGCGCCCAGGCGGACTACGACGGCCTGCTGGCCTGCCGCCCCCTGACCCTGCTCCGGCAGCTGCTGCCGGGGCAGTACGGCTCCATCGGCTACGGGGCCCCGCCCTACGTGTTCTGCGGCACGGCGGCGGTGATCCTGGCGGCGGCGTACTTTTTCCAGCGGACGGTCCCCCCGCGGGACAAGCTGGCCAACGCGGGAGCGCTGGCGGCGCTGGTCCTGTCCATTCTCCTGTCCCCCCTGGACAAGGCGTGGCACCTGTTCCAGCGGCCCAACTGGTTTCCCTTCCGCTACTCCTTTGTGTTCTCCTTCTTCCTGCTGTATCTGGCCGTCCAGGCCCTGGGTCCCGTCCTGGAGGCGCTCAAACACGCCCGGTGGGTCCGGGGAGCGGCGGCGGCGGTGGCGGCGTTCACCCTGCTGGAGCTGGGCGGAAACGCCTGGGCCGTCCTGGGCGGGCTGGCGGGGCAGTACGGCTCCGAATCCTATGCCCGGTATCAGAATTACTACGCCGCCAACAAGCGGCTGGCCCGGGCGGCGGCGGAGGACGCCGGGGGCGGCTTCTACCGCATGGGGGCGGCGGAGGACCGGGGGCTCAACAGCCCGCTGTCCTTCGGCTACCCCGGCATCACCCACTACAGCAGCCTGTACAACGGCCGGGTGAACCGCCTGCTGAAAAAGCTGGGCTTCGCCCAGGCCTGGATGTGGTGCGCCTCATACGGCTCCACCCCCGCTACCGACGCCCTGCTGGGCCTGACCTACACCGCCGGGAGGGGCGGAATGCCGCCGGGGTATGAGGCGGTGGAACAGGCGGACGGATTCACCTTATGGAAAGCCCCGGACGCGCTGCCCCTGGCCTTCCTGGGGGAGGCGGGGGCGGAATTGGCCGGGGACACCCCCTTTGCGCGGCAGAACAGCCTGTTCTCCGCCCTGCTGGGGGAGGAGGCGGCCCTGTTCGCCCCCCTGCCCGCCGCTGTGGAGGCGGGGGCGGGGGAGACGGTCCTCATCTTCACCGGCACGGGACGGCCCGTGTACGCCGACCTGTCCGACACCCGCCTGCGGGAGGTGCTGGTGGACGGGGAGCGCCTGCTGTCCCTGGGGCGGGACGAGACGGCCAGCGTCCACTGCCTGGGCACGCCCGCGCCCGGCCAGACCTGCACGGTGACGGTCCGGGGTTCGGACCGCTGGTCCGGGGAGCTGTGGGAGCTGGATATGGACGCCCTCCATGCCGCCGCGGCGCGGCTGGACAATACGGACGTCCGGTCGGTGGGGAAAAACGGCCGGGTGGAGCTGTGGGTCCAGGGGGACGGGCGGCCCCTGCTCACCACCATCCCCGCCGAACGCGGCTGGACCGCCCGGGTGGACGGCGGGCGGGCGGAGCTGTCCGCCTGGCTGGACGGTACGTTCCTGGCCCTGGACCTGCCCGCCGGGCCCCACACGGTGGAGCTGCGCTACACCGCCCCGGGCCTGATCCCGGGGCTGGCGCTGGGGGCGCTGTCCCTGGCGGGGCTGGCGGCGGCGCTGCCGGCGCGCCGCCGGGGCGGCGGTCACCGTTGGCCGGCCAGCAGCTGAATCGCCTCCACCCGAGGGATCACCGCCGGATTGGATTCCTGGACGGCCCCCGTATAGGTCACCGCAATGAGATCGCCCTCATCCAGATCCGCCGCGGTAATGCCCGCGCCATCCCCCGCCAGGAGTTTTGTCCCGTCTGAAATCCGAAGGTCAAACGCCCCCCTGTGGTTGACGTCGTTATCCTCCGAGCCCGCCGCGAGGAGCGAACCGCCCTGGACCTGGGTGACCGTGGCGTAAAAGGTGACGGTCCGGCCCGCCCGGGCGGAAGCCGTCCGGCAGCCCGCGAAATAGGACAGGGCCGCGATGGCGGCGGCGCCGCACAGCAGGGCGGCGGCGCGGAGGTGCTTTTTCTTCCCGTTCATGGAGCATGGCCTCCCGTGGTTGGTTTCGCTTACAGGATATCACAGGCGGCGGCGTGATTCAACCGATCCCCGGAAGGTTCCGCCTCCCTCTTGCTTTTTCCCCAAAAGTATGGTATATATGGTGACACTGCCTCGCAAAGAGGTAAATCTTTACTTATCATAGGAGTTGATCTGTCCATATGGACCCGGATAGTATGATACTGCTGGCCGTGGTGGTGCTGATGGTGGTCATGTCGGGGTACTTCTCCGCCACCGAGACGGCCTTCACGTCCCTCAACCGCATCCGCTTGAAGAGCCGCGCCGAGGCCGGCGACAAAAAGGCGGAAAAGACCCTGGCCCTGGCCGAGGACTACGACAGGCTGCTGTCCACCATCCTCATCGGCAACAACATCGTCAACAACGTGGCCGCCACCCTGTCCACCCTGCTGTTCATCAAGCTGATCGACGAGGCCAACGGCCCGGCGGTGTCCACCATCGCGCTCACCGTGGTGGTGCTGATCTTCGGCGAGATCTCCCCCAAAAGCCTGGCCAAGGAGTCCCCCGAGGCCTTCGCCATGTTCTCCGCCCCCCTGCTGCGGCTGTTTATGACGGTGCTCACCCCGCTGAACTTCCTGTTCGGGCTGTGGAAGAAGCTGCTCACCAGGCTGTTCCACAAATCCGAGGACGAGGGCATCACCGACGAGGAGCTGGTGACCATGGTGGAGGAGGCGGAGGACCAGGGCGGCCTGGACCGGGAGGAGAGCCAGCTGATCCGCTCCGCCATCCGCTTCGACGACCTGGAGGCCGGGGACATTCTCACCCCCCGGGTGGACGTGGTGGCGGTGGAGGATACCGCCTCCCTCAGCGACGTGGCGGCGGTGTTTGCGGCCGAGGGTTATTCCCGCCTGCCGGTGTATCACGAGAGCGTGGACGACATCGTGGGGGTGATCCACCAGAAGGACCTGTTCTCCGCCCGCTACCACGGCCGGGACCAGCTGTCTCCCCTGGTGCGGCCGGTGCTCCATATCACCTCCGGAACCAAGATCGACGACCTCATGCGCCAGTTCCAGCGCACCAAAACCCAGATGGCGGTGGTGGTGGACGAGTACGGCGGCACCGAGGGCATCCTCACGATGGAGGACATTGTGGAGGAGCTGGTGGGCGAAATCTGGGATGAGCACGACGAGGTGGTGGAGCAGTTCCGCAAGCAGCCGGACGGCAGCTACCGCATCGCCTGCTCCGCCGATTTGGACGATATGTACGACCTGTTCCAGGTGACCGGGGAGTGCGACGCGGCCACTGTGTCCGGCTGGGTGCTGGAGCAGCTGGGCCGGGTGCCCGAGGTGGGGGACCACTTCGTGTGGCAGGACCTGGACGTCACCGTCACCCGGGCGGAGCACCACCGGGTGCTGGAGATCAAAGTGGTCGTTCTTCCCCACGCGGAGGAAGAGGAATAAAACAGGACCGGCGGACACGGGAGTGTCCGCCGGTCTTTCGGTTATTTGATGGCCTTGCTCTTGACCTCATCCCCCAGCAGGGCGGCGAACTGGTCCAGGCTCATGGCCCCCAGGTCCTCGCCGGAGCGGCGCCGCGGCGAGACGGTGCTGTTCTCCATGTCCCGGTCGCCCACCACCAGCATATAGGGCACCTTCTCCAGGGTGGCTTCCCGGATCTTCTTGCCGATCTTCTCATTGCGCTGGTCCACCTCGGTGCGGAAGCCCAGCGCCTCCAGCTTTTCGGCTACCTGGGCGGCGTAGTCCTCCGCCCGGTCGGTGACGGGCAGCACCTTCACCTGCACCGGGGCCAGCCACGCCGGGAACGCCCCCGCGAAGTGCTCGGTAATGCTGCCAATAAACCGCTCAATGGAGCCCAGTACCACCCGGTGGATCATGACGGGGCGGTGCTTCTGGCCGTCCTCGCCGGTGTACTCCAGCTCGAACCGCTCGGGGAGCTGGGAATCCAGCTGGATGGTGCCGCACTGCCAGGTGTGGCCCAGGGAGTCGGCCAGGTGGAAGTCCAGCTTGGGCCCGTAGAACGCGCCGTCCCCCTCGTTGATGACGAACTTCTTGCCCATGCTGGTAATCGCGTCCTTGAGGATGTCCTGGTTGCGCTCCCACTCGTCCACAGTGCCGATGTGGTCCTCCGGCATGGTGGACAGCTCGATCTCGTAACTCAGGTTGAATACGTTGTAGACCTCATCGAACAGGCGCACCGTCTCCTGGATCACATCCTTCATCTGATCCTGGGTCATGAACACGTGGGCGTCGTCCTGGGTGAAGCACCGCACCCGGAACAGACCATGGAGGGCCCCGGACAGCTCGTGCCGGTGGACCAGGCCCAGCTCTGCCACCCGCAGGGGCAGCTCCTTGTAGGAGTGGGGCTCGCTGGCGTACACCAGCATCCCGCCGGGGCAGTTCATGGGCTTGACGGCGAAGTCCACGTCGTCGATGACGGTGGTGTACATATTGTTCTTGTAGTGGTCCCAGTGGCCGGAGCGCTCCCAGAGCTGGCGGTTGAGCATGATGGGGGTGGAGATCTCCACATAGCCGTACTTCTTGTGGACCTGCCGCCAGTAGTCAATCAGGGTGTTTTTCAGCACCATGCCCTTGGGCAGGAAGAAGGGGAAGCCGGGGCCCTCGTCCCGGAACATGAACAGGCCCAGCTCCCTGCCCAGCTTGCGGTGGTCCCGCTTCTTGGCCTCCTCAATCTTGGCCAGGTACTCGTCCAGCTCGTCCTTCTTGGGGAAGGCCACGCCGTAGATCCGCTGGAGGGTCTGGCGGCTGGAGTCCCCCCGCCAATAGGCGGCGTTGCAGGCGGTGAGCTTGATGGCGTTGCCCTTGATCCGCCCGGTGGAGTCCAGGTGGGGGCCGGCGCACAGGTCGGTGAAGTCGCCCTGCCGGTAGAAGGAGATCACCGCGTCCTCGGGCAGGTCGTGGATCAGCTCCACCTTGTAGGGCTCGCCCTTCTCCTCCATGAACTTCACGGCCTCTTCCCGGGGCAGCTCGAACCGCTCCAGCTTCAGCTTCTCCTTGCAGATCTTGCGCATCTCGGCCTCCAGCTCCTCCAGCTGGCCCTCGGTGAAGGGCTCCGGGGTGTCGAAGTCGTAGTAGAAGCCGTTGTCGATGGACGGGCCGATGGCCAGCTTCACCTCCGGGTGGAGCCGCTTCATGGCCTGGGCCAGCACGTGGGAGCAGGTGTGCCAGTAGGTTTTGCGGTACGCCTCGTTTTCAAAGGTATACTGGTTGTTTTCTTCGCTCATGGATAATCCTCCTTGTTGTAGGGGCCGATGTCCCCATCGGCCCTTTTATTTCCGTTCGCAATAGGGGTGGGGGTCGATGGGGACATCGACCCCTACGGAAACATCGCCGCCGGTTTCGGGGTAAAAAAATCTCACCCCTGATTCACATTCAGGGGTGAGATTTGAAAATCCCACGGTTACACCCTGCTTGCAAGAAGCGCGGAGCCCCTTGCCGCTCGTGACCGCTGTAACGTGCGGTAAACGTCCCGGTCGTCCCGGGCGGCTCGGGAGCGGTACCGCCCGCCGCTGTGCGCGGGGCCCTTCCACCAAATGGGTCCCTCTCTGTGCGCCGCCCCGCGGGCTCTTCTCCGTCATGGCCATTTTGACAGGACACAGTGTATCACCGGGAGCGGAAATTGTCAAGAGTTCAGGGGCGGGAAAACTTGACGGGAGCCGGAAAGCATAGTAAAATAATGGGCGCTGAAATCAGAACTACCAAAGAAAGGCGGAATACCCATGAGCGTTCGGCTGGACCCGGCCATTGTGCCGGTTGGCTGCTTTGACGGCGGCATCGACCTGTTTGAGAGCCAGTATGCTGTCCCCGGCGGCGTGAGCTATAATTCCTACGTAATTTTGGACGAAAAAACCGCCGTGCTGGACACGGTGGACCCCCGTAAAACCGATGACTGGCTGGCCAATCTGGACGGGGCCCTGGCGGGCCGCGCCCCGGATTACCTGGTCATCCACCACATGGAGCCGGATCACGCGGGCAGCATCGCCGCCCTGGCGGACAAGTTCCCCGGCATGACCCTGGTGGGCAACGCCAAGACCTTCCCCATGCTGGCCGCCTTCACCGGGCGGAGCTATGAGGGCCGCGCCCTCACCGTGAAGGAGGGGGACGTGCTGGACCTGGGCGCCCATAAGCTCACCTTCGTAATGGCCCCCATGGTCCACTGGCCGGAGGTGATGGTGTCCTACGAGAGCGGGAGCAAGACCCTGTTCTCCGCCGACGGCTTCGGCCGCTTCGGGGACACCGACCCCGACGCCCCCTGGACCGACGAGGCGCGGCGGTACTATCTCAACATCGTGGGCAAGTACGGCGCACAGGTCCAGGGCCTGCTGAAAAAGGCGGCGGGGCTGGATATCCAGACCGTCTGCCCCCTCCACGGGCCCGTGCTGTCCGGGGAGGCGCTGGCGCTGGCCCTGGAGAAGTACGATCTCTGGAGCCGGTACGTCCCTGAGGAGCGGGGGGTGCTGGTGGCCTACGCCTCCATCCACGGCAACACCGCCAGGGCGGCCCTGGAGCTGGCCGGGATGCTGAAAAGCGAGGGCCTGACGGTGGAAGCCATCGACCTGACCCGCCGGGACTGGGCGGAGGCCGTGGCCGGGGCCTTCCGGTACAGCGGCCTGGTGCTGGCCGCGGCCAGCTATGACGCGGGGGTGTTTCCGCCCATGGCCCAGCTGCTGGCCCGGCTCAAGTCCAAGGGCTTCCGGGACCGCGCCGTGGGCCTGATGGAAAACGGCTCCTGGGGCCCCACCGCCCTGCGCACCATGCTGGCCGAGCTGGAGAGCATGAAGGGGCTGACCATCCTGGAGCCCAGGATCACCATCCGGTCCGCCGCCAGCGACGAAAACCGGGCCCAGATGAGAGAACTGGCCAAGGCCATGGCGGAGGCGGTCTGACAGTTGAAAAAACCCGGCACAGCGGAAGGGCCACCCCGCACAAGGACAACAACCAAATAACTGTTTAGAGCGTTGCAAACGGGCGACAACCGATAAAATTTGCGGTTGTCGCCCGTTTGTGTTATGAGCCATGGACTTGGGTCCTATCTATATTTGTGCTTTAAACTCGCTCCAACTTTTTGCTGGCTGCATCTCTACACCGTTTTCCAGTGCCTCAAAATGTTTTTTACCGCAGTGAATTTTGAGCTGTTCCGGGGTGCGAAGGTTAAAAAGATTTGTCGTTCCCTTGGTTTCCAAAATAAAGTACAGCTTTTCCTCCCCGTTGCGGGCAAGGTACACCGCCCAATCGGGATTATAGGTACCGATAGGTGTTTCAATCTTAAACCGCTCCGGAATTTTGAAAAACATCTTCACGTCCGGGTCATTGTCCAGCGCCAGGGCGAAGGGCTTCTCCACGGTGGCGCTGTCATAGACCACATAGTCATAGACGCTGTGTTCCACCTTAACAGCGTTGCGGTCCAAGTTGGCCAGCAGCTCCGCCGAGTCAAAAATTTCCTGGGCATAATATTCCTTGCCGTCCAGCTTGAGGTAGCGTATCCCGTCGATGGCCAGGGCATGGCGGTTGTCCCGGATGATCTCCGTCACCTTCTCCAAAAACAGCTCCGGGTCATTGAGAAAGTCGCCGCACCGTCCGCTCTCCAGAAGGATGCGGTTTACCGTAGCGGGTGTGAGCAGGGCGGTGTCGCTGAGGATGGTAACCAGATCCGGCAGCGTATGGTAAGCGTTGGCCACCTCTGTGAACCGCGTCTCACGCTCGGTGTGGGAAACGCCTGCCTGCTCCAAATGGATATCCGCTGTCTGGGAAACGAGCCTTGTCTTTTGCAGCTTTGGCATCTCCCGCAGGGCCTTGACGCACCGCTTGACCAGTTCCTCTGTGTCAATGCTGACACGATAGGTTGTCTTCTGCTTGATTTTCCCCCACAGTTCCAAAAATTCCGGGGAGAGCATCACCTGCTTGTTCAGCCGCACCGTCACGTCCCGGGAGGCGTCCCGCACAGGGGGCTTACGGTCGGCGTTGGCAATGATGGCCTCAAACCGGTTGCGCGCGGCCTCATACTTCTTGGGCAGCTCCAGCGTCCCGGCTTTCAATGCGCTTTTCATGGTATCCTTGATCTTCCCGGCGGGGGTGATGTAGTCTTTCTTCTGGAAGTGCTCCATCAACTCCTGGGCATCATCGTAGGATACCGTCTTTTCCTCCACCACAGTGGCGGTGTAGGCAATACCAGTAAGGCTCTGGGCGGTGATGGGCGCGGCCTGCTCCACCGCCGCCTGAACGGTCTCACGAACCTCCTCCAGCTCCTGGGGAAGCGCGATCTCCTCTATCTTGGCGGCGGGCTGGACTTGGCCCAACCTGTCGATGGCCCCAGCGGTCTGGAGGGTCTCCACCAACTGCCGGGCCTGCTCCGCCGTAACAGTTCGTTCCTCCTGATGTTTTTCCTCGTAGACCATGCCGGAAAACAGGCTCAGATTCAAAACCCCGAACTTCACGCCGGTCTCGTCCTCGATCTCCTTTTGGAGCGTGGCGGCAAACTCGGTGAAGCTCTCATTGGCCATGACGTGGAGCACATTGATGTCCCGATCCTCCACCCGCTCGCCCTCCTGGTTGACGCACAGCCGCAGGCCGCGGCCCACCTTTTGGCGGCAGGTAAAGGCTGATTTCTGCTCAATCAGCGTGCAGACCTGGAACACGTTGGGGTTGTCCCAGCCCTCCTTCAGCGCAGAGTGGGAGAAAATAAACCGCAGGGGGCAGTCGAAGCTCAGCAGCCACTCTTTGTCCCGCATGATGGTATTGTAGGTGTCGTCATCCGCCTGGGTGTCGCCTTTGGTGTCCTTCAGGCGGCCCTTTTTGTCCTGGGAGAAGTAGCCGTTGTGGATTTTGGCCACATCGGCGGAGAACCGCTCCCGGATGGGGGCATATTTCTCCTTGGCAATTAACTCCCGGTAGCACTCCTCAAACATCCCGGCGTAGATCCCCGGTGTGCCGTCCTCATGGCGGTACTTGTCCACCTTGTCAATAAAGAACAGGGACAGTACCTTGATTCCCTTGTCCATGTAGCGCAGTTCCTTGTCCAGATGCACCTCGATGGTGCGGCGGATCTGGGCCTTTTTCACCACGTTCTCGTCAATGTCCCCGATGGCCTTGCCCAACGCCACCTCCTGGGTGTTGCCGAACTCGATGTGCTCATAGCCAGGGGTGCAGTCGATCCCCGCCACGGTGCAGCCCTCGTACAGCTCCCGCTGGCCGGACAGGAGGAACAGGTCGTCCCCCGGCTTCACCGTCACCGTTTTCCGGGCCACTACGCCGGTTTTGCCCTTCACATCCATCTCCACCTTCGCCCGGAAGCCCTTCTCGCTGGACACAGACAGCAGGCGCATATAGGGCTGATTAAAGCCCCCGGTCACTTGGTTGGAGGACACGGCGATCTGTTTCACCAGCCCCATCTGGTAGGCGTCCACCGGGGTAAGCCGGTAGAGCAGGTTGATCTTTTCCCGGTGGGTGGCGGAGTAGCGCAGCACGCACAGCGGGTTCAGGGACGCGATGGCCTCCTTGGCCTTGGGGGTGTTGTCCACGCTCTGGGGCTCATCGATGATGACAACGGGGTTGGTATCCCGGATGTACCCCATGGCGGTCTCGCCGTTCAGCCTGTCCTGGACCTGGTTGATGACGTTTTCCGCCTTTTTGAAGGCGTCAATATTGATAATCATGACCTCAATATTGGCGCTGGCGGCAAACTGGCGCACGTCGGCCAGCTTGGCGGAGTTGTAGATGAAGTACCGGCAGGGCACGCTGTCGTATTGCAGGGCGAAGTGCTCCTCCGTCACCTGGAAGGATTTATACACGCCCTCCCGGATGGCCACCGACGGCACCACCACGATGAACTTGGTGAAGCCGTATTTGCGGTTCAGCTCGAAGATGGTCTTTGTGTAGACGTAGGTCTTGCCGGTGCCCGTCTCCATCTCGATGCAGAACTGGCGGGAGGCGGCGCTGTCTGTAGGCGTCAGGAAATTTCGCTTTTGTATCGCCCGCATATTTTCCGTCAAAGCCTCATCGCTGAGCCGCAGGACGTTGCCCACCCCCAGTTCCGCCGGCATATAGGAGCCCTGTCCCGGAAGCTGGCCCTCATCCATGACGGAAAAGGTGGCACGGGTGCGCTCCTGCCCGGCGAACAGGCCGGTGACAGCCTCCACGGCGGCGGTCTGGAAGTCCTGGTTTTTGAATTGAAATTTCATCATTTCACTTCCCTATCGCCTAATCTGCAATGCGTCTAACGGCAGCCATCAATTCATTGACTGACTGAAATCTTTCGTTTTTATCTGTGCTTGTTCCCTTATTCCAAAACGCTTTAATAGCCTTGCTTTGTCCATCAGGACCAGATCTACCAGTTAAAATATAACAACTAAGCCGGGTAAGCGCATAGGTTTCGTGACATATAGAGTAATTTTGAAATCCAACGTGAATCAAATCAGGATCATTGAACGAACCTTTAATTTCACTTTGCACACTGGTTAAGTGGCTCTCAGGCATTTTGACCAGGCCAAAGTCTCCAATTTTTATAACATCAACATCCTCATAGTGCTTAATAAAGACGTTAGTAAGGCTAATGTCTCTATGGAGCAATCCTTTGCTGTGTATGTATGACAGCCCTTTGCAGATTTGGCCTATAATTTGTTTCCGTGCTGTTAAGCTCAATTCTGCATTATTGGCAGAAATGTAGTTGCAAATTGTTTCATCCATATATTCCATTGTATATTCATTTTTATCTTCATGATACGCATAGACCTCAATAATGTACGGTGACTTAAGCAATTTCAGGACAGAATACTCCTGCTTAAATCGTTCGAGTTCTTTCCCATTGAGTTCGGGTCGAGCCCTCTTTAAAACTATCGGAATTTGATAAGTTGGATCGACATAAGAGTACACTTTAGCGTATGAACCACTGCCTATAAACTTTAAGTTTGCATATAAAGTTTCACTGTTGTGGGGTATAGCAATATTCTTTGACATCTGAAAAATAGGCTTCAATTCTTCGATTTCGATTTGCTCAAAATTCTCCGGGATTGTACTGCCTCTAAATTTAGCAACAAATTGTCTACACTGCCGAATTCGATTATTATACGTTTCATTACAGATGCTAAACGCATATTCGGTGGTGCTTAATTGGCTTTTTACCTGCTCAATATTTTCGATTAACGCTAAATAATCTCTGCTATCCTGAGCATGAAAGTATCCGCCAGTACAGTGGATATTTCCGTCTTCATCATATGATGTACTAATGTCATTATTCATAATAACAAATAACTTATTGAGTTGGGTATGGAAATATGCCATTACTTTTCTCAAATACTCACTTGGGACAAAACTATACAAATCATAATAATCGTCCAGATAACTCCACTTATTGCTTTCAAAAAGTCTCTTCAAATATGAATCTATCTGCATTGTGAAATTCGCCTCGCAATATTTCTGTTTTATACCAACTTCAATTCCACGCCCCGGTCACGCAAAATATAATAAGCGTTCGCCATCGCGGTATCGTCGGCGAAGGAGTCCCGGGAGATGATGGCCTTGGCGGGGGCGTACTCCGCCATCTGTTCCACGTCCTCGGGCCGGACGTCCGGGGCCAGGCAGACCAGCAGCAAACAGTCCTCCCCCACGCTGTAGGCGGTTTTGCCGTTGATATCAACAGCAGTCACAGCGTAGGTGGGCGGCACACCCAGCTTGAGCATCACCTCGAACACCATGTCCAGGTCGGAGCGGTCCGGTTTGACCCGGTGGATCATGGCGTTCATACGGTCTACCAGCTCCCCGATCACGTCCCCCGCCTGGGGGTCGATGGGGGCGGCGTCCCAGGTTTTCAGGTTGGAGGTGTCCAGCTTGAACACCCGGAAGCCGGTGTCCCCGGCGGCGATCTGCGCCCCGGCGCGGCGGATGCGCTCCTTGCCGATCTCGCACAAAGTCGAATAGTCTTGGCTGTCAATCTTTTCCGGAATTTGCACCATAATGAAGCGGCGATTACCGCCGTCTTTTGCATTCAGTGACATAACGGCATGAGCAGTAGTGCCAGAGCCGGAAAAGAAATCCATGACAATATCATCTTTATCAGAAGAAGTTGCGATTTGTAAAATACGTTCAATGAGCCGGGTTGGTTTTGGAGTATCAAAAACATCTTCCGAATTTGAAAAAGAAACCGATGCTATTAGTTCTTTTTTCGCCTCTTGTGTATGTCCGACTTCGGTGTGCGGCCAAAATGTCTGAGGCACGATACCCTGCTTAACTTCAGATAAAAAGCGTTTCAATCGTGGGGTGTTGTTACCGTCTGGTCCCCAATAAATTCGGTTGTCTTTTATCAATTCTTCAAGGTTCTTTTTTGAGAAGCGCCAATATGTCCCTGTTGGAGGTCCTTCAATCACGCGTCCGCTTGGGCAGGTAATAGAATATGTGCCTTCCCCATAAAAGTTACGAGCTGTCAAATCACCTGATGTCCACGGCCCTCTTGGGTCATTATCCGGGTTTTTGTATCGCTCATTTGCCGTTTCACTTCGCTGTAGCAAATTGGGAGTCCAAATATCAGCCCGTTTTGCATAGCACAAAATGTATTCATGACTGCCTGAAAAATACTTTGCGGAATTTTTAGGAGCAAAAACTTTTTGCCAGATAACATTCGCAATAAAGTTTTCTTCTCCAAAAACTTCGTTGCAGATTTTTTTGAGATTGTCTGCTTCATTATCATCAATGGAAATGAAGATAACCCCATCATCCCGCAGCAGGTTCGCCGCCAGGCGCAGGCGGGGATACATCATATTCAGCCAGTTGGTGTGGAACCGCCCCATGGTCTCCGGGTTGCTCTTGGTGGTCTGGGCCGTGACCTCCTTATACCGCGCCAGCGGGTCGGCGAAATCGTCGGAATACACGAAGTCATTCCCCGTGTTGTAGGGCGGGTCGATATAGATCATCTTCACCTTGCGGTAGTAGGCCGATTGCAGGAGCTTCAAGACCTCCAGGTTGTCCCCCTCGATGTAGAGATTCCGGGTGCTGTCCCAGTTGACGCTCTCCTCGGGGCAGGGCCGCAGCGTCCCAGCCGACCGCTTCTGGGCCAGCCGCAGGCACTCCACCTTGCCCTTCCACTCGAAGCGGTACTTCTCGAAGTCGTTGTCGATGTACTCCCCGCACAGGCCCAGCAGCTTGTCGATGTCCAGCTTGCCTTCGGCAAAGCACTCCGGGAATGCGGCGCGGAGCTTGTTTAGGTTGGCGCGCTCCAAATCCATGGAAAGGCCGTCTAATGTGTCAGACATTTGGCTTACCTCCAATAAGGTTATCATTTTTATCAATTTTACGGAACGAACCTTCAAGTGTGTCTTTCAATATCATGCCAACAATATCCTCAATATTGATTTTAATCACATCGGTGGAAACACGAAACCCATATTCTCCGCACAAACTTTTAAGCTTTAGAAGCTGCCCCTGATGAACAATAAACGAGTTTTCGAAACCCTTAACAAAGTGGGTTTCTTCCTCAGATGCTTGCCTCAAAAAAGCATTTATTACTTCACTTATTGAGCTAATGCGGTTACCCTGTTCGTCCACAATATCATAGTCACCATGAAATGCTGTACCGGATGGAGGTATATTATCCCTATCTATGTGAGACACAAGCCATTCTTTGTCCAATGTCAATTTTAAGTTCTCAAAATATGGAATGTATAAATGTTGGTGAATCTCGACCGAAGTAATGGTATTGCCCCAATCCTCATTGGTTGGCTTGCGCAGTTCATATAACCGAATGCCAAGCGCCCGGGCAACGTCCATAGCGCCAGATTGAAAACCACTTTTGGACACAAAAATACCACTTGTTCCATACGGCAAGTCATCCAATACTCCCTTAAATGCAAATATATGCTCTTTCTTAACCTTTGTTTTCCAGTCTTTCGCTTGGATGATTGTCCGATATTGTATTCCGTTTAGGTCAAACTCCCAATACACATCAATTTGGTGCTTAGTTGTCTTACCTTGAAGTATTACATCGTGCTTTACCTCAATATTTTGCGCACTATCTTGATTGATGATTTGATTAAAGATTTTCTGCGTTAGCTTTTCATAGGGCTTACCCGTATTTTTCCTGTTTGACACCACCAATCACCCCAATAATAAATTCTCTTACAACTTTGGCTGTCAATTTTTCTTGTTCCGCAAATTTTTTGACCTGCTCCTCCAGTTCCACATCCAGCCGCATGGCGTTGAAGAATTGGCTCTCCCGGCCCTTCATCAACTCCCGGCGCAGGCGGGTGGCCTCTTTCTCCAGCGCCAGCCGCTTGAGGCGGTCGCCGGTGACGGCCTCCCGCTGGGCCTCCAGGGCCTTGACCTGGACCTCCAGCCCGTCCAGCTTCCGGGCCAGCGCCGCCTTTTGGCCATTGCAGCGCAGCTTCATGCGCTCCAGCTCCTCCGCCTGGGCCGGGGAGAGCTTTTCCGCTTCCCGCTCCAGCAGCGCACCCACGGGAACCAGCTTGTCCAGCTCATGGGGCGGGCCGCCCCGCTTCAGCCAGTGGGGGGAGCGGGAACCCTCCTCGGTGAAGTTCTTCACCGGCAGGGACAAAACCGTCTCGCACTCGCCCTGGCTGAGCGCCCTGCCGCTGCCGGTCACACCACACAGCACGGGCACCTCTCGCCGGACGCCGCCGCCGTTGAGGGTAACAGTATACAGGCCGATTTGGCAGGGTTCCACGTCTCCCTCTACCGTCAACGTCCCGAAATCGGCACACTCCAGCTCGTGGAGGATGCCCTGGCCGATAACGCTGGAAAAGGTGATCCGCCCCGCCCGGGGCTTGAACTCGCTGCCCATGCCATATCGCTTCTGACTGCGGTAGGGGCGGTTTCTGCTGCCCGTCCAGTAGTAGAACAGCACGGGTAGCTCCTGATACCCCGTGGCGGTGACAGTTTTTTCCTCCTCGTCAATCACGAAAGCACAGTCGGTATTTGTCTCATTGTACCGCAAAAAGAAGGTTTTCGCAAGCCGCCATAGGGCTCGGTTCAGCTCCTCCGCCCGTTTGCTCACATACCGGGGCGACAGGTTCACCTTCTGGGCCAGCTCCCGGGTGAAGGTGGTGAACAGCACTTCCTCGGCATCAGAGACGGCCTTTCGGATCTCCTCCTCGTGGAGCGTCAAAACCTGCTGGAAATCCGCCTCCACCTGAGTTCTGGTACGCAGCTGGGCAGCGGCGCTTTGAAAGCCGTCCTTCAGGTCACCGGTGAAGCCGCCCAGCACGCTGTCGGTGAGGCCGAATACCCCGTCTGATACCAATGTCCGCTTGCTGGCCAGCTCCAGCTTCCGCACGTCCGCCAGGTTGTGTTGGTTGAGGAATGCCAGGGAAAGGACGTCGTTTTCCTGCCCAAGCCGGTGGCAGCGGTCGATACGCTGCTCCATTTTCAGCGTGTTGTAGGGCAGGTCATAGTGAATGACAAAGGATGCTTCCTCCAGGTTGAAGCCCCGGGCGCCGTTGTCGGTGGTGAGCAGAACCTCGCCGTCCCCCTTGAATGCCTGGATGGCGGAGTGATCCGCGCCGCCGCGGTACAGCAGCGTCTTGTACCTGCCGTCCAGCAGCGGGAAAAGCATATTCTGCGTCTCTACGCTCTCGGTGAAGATCACCGCTTTCCGTGCCCCGCCCCGCTTCTGAATCATGGCAAAACCCAGCTTGAGGGCGCTCAACAGCTCGAATGCCTTGGCGTCCCGCTTCACCTCCAGCGCGGCGGTCTCCATCTCCCGCCACTGGGCCAGTTCCCCGGCGGCATTGGGCATTCGTTCCAGCCGATTTATCACGCCCCGGATGGTCTGCAAAATAGCGGCGGTGGAGGAGCCTTGCAGTCCCAGCAGCCGAAGGGCCAGGTCATATGGATCCATCTCCGGGAAGGCCAGCTTGACAGGTTGATTGATGTAGGAGTAGAGCAGGTCATAGAGCTTCCGCTCCTGAGATGAGGGAGTGTACTCGTAGGTGAGCAGCACCCGTCGAGGCACCTTGGCATAGCCCTGGGCCTGGACGCGGAGGGTGCGGAAGCAATAGGGCCGAACCAACTCGCTCAACTCGGGGTAGCGTTCCGAGCGGCGGAGATACCGGGCCAGAAATTCCTGTTCGTCTGGCAAAATTGCCTCGTCGATGAACCAGATCAGCCCGTAGAGATCCATGATGTTCTTTTCAATGGGTGTGCCGGTGAGCAGCAGCTTAAACGCACCCCCAGCAATGCGTTTGAGGGCTTTTGCCTGCTGATTGCCCTCCTGGTAAACAGCAGAGAGGGCATTAGCCTCCTCAAAGACCGCCAGATCCCAAGGAACCGCCTTGGCCTCGTCTTCATGTCCGGCGGCAAAATCGTAGGTTGTGATGACTACAGCATCCTGGAGGAATGGATTGGGTTCATTCTCCGAGATCACAGCGTCCCACTGGGCGCGGTCTGTCAGGACTACATACGGGACAGAATAGAACTCGTCGATCAATTCTATCCACTGGAATAGTAAATCCGCGTTAGGAACCGCCAGCAGGATGTGCTGCCGCCCCTCCAGCCACTTCTGGGTGATAATCAGCATAGCCTCATGGCTCTTACCCAAGCCCGCCTCGTCACAGAGGATCGCTCCTTTTTGATACAGGGAGCGGAGCAGTCTGCCGCCGCAATTTGGAAGGGGTAGATTTTGCTGTTGGAGGAGGCGTAGACAGGGGCAAAACGGTCTTCGCAGGGAAGTGCTTCCAGTGCCCTGGCTGTATGATAATCATGAAACGGAGTTTTTTCCATTGCGAGCATTCCTTTTGCTTGAATTTTAAAATCTATTATTGCAGATTTTTGACAATAATTCAATCATGATGCACAAGCCTCTGCCAAGATTCTAACATCTTTCTGGTAGCTGCATTTTGCACTTTACGTTATTGTTCAAAAAATGGCAGGCGAATTAGCCAAATTCCCCCTTGACAAGTCTTCCTGCCAGAGTTACACTGGCAACACAGCGGCTCAACAGGAAAAATAATTTACTTTTGTATCATCATTAACAGGCTTTCCCGAAAGGGATTGGACATCATTTACAGGCTTGCTGCTGTACCCCCAAGCGCGTCTGCGCTTGGGGGTACAAGTGAATGACCGTCCAATCGGATACTTTTTCGGGGAAGCCTGCCATGATTTCAGTTTGAGGGAGCGGGCCAAGGGAAGCCATACGACACAGCGCCGAGCAGGGTTGCCTGTCAGGAACCGGATTGGTTAGAACGGCAATTTATGGCGATAGTCCACAAAATCAAACTGAAGGAGATGGTACTCTGCAAAACACGAAAATCGAATACAGCAGCTCTGATCGGACGCCCGTTGTGCTGCAGGAGATGGAGAAACTGCTCCCGCCGTTAAGCGGAGAGCAGTTTTCTTCTTTGGAGAGCGATATCCTGGAAAACGGCTGCTATGCCCCCGTCATCGTCAACGAGGATATGACTGTCATTGACGGACACAACCGGCTCCGCATCTGCGAAAAGCACGGCCTGCCCTACAAAATGCTGGTGTTTTCATTTGCTGATCTGCTGGAGGCGAAACAGTGGGCGCTGGACACCCAGAAAGGCCGCCGCAACCTGGACAAGTGGGAATTGGGCCAGATCGCCCTCCGGCTAAAGCCGGATATCGAAGCCAGGGCAAAGGCAAATCAATCGGCGGCTGGCGGTGACAAATCAGGTAGGGGAGCGCTTTCGGTGAATTCGCCAAAAGCGCTTCAGCCCATCGACACCCGCAAGGAGCTGGCCCAAGCCGTTGGTATCGGGGAGCAGACGATGGGCAGGATCTCGCAGTTAGCTGAAAATGCGCCCCAATCGCTGAAAAATGCTCTGGAAAACAAAGAACTGTCCATCAACCGAGGCTGGAGGATCTTGAAAGCCGTCCAACAACTGCCGCCAGAGGAGCGAGAGCCCGCTGCCGCCGAGATGCTGTCGGCTGTGCGGGAGATCGACCAGTCAGATGCTGAAGCGAACCGCAGAGGAAAAATTGCTGACCTGTTCTGCAAAGCCTATGAAAAAGCGGTTCTACTGACTCCTACAGAAGAAAATGTGCGGATCTGGGCGGAGTGTACCCGCATGACGCAGGAAGAAATTGAGGACTCTGTGCAGGAGTCCTACGAGTTGGCCCAGACGTTTCAGACCATTGGCGATTTACTCAAAAATGAGATTTTGAACCCAAGCCAGCAGGCAGGTGTACTCTCTGATGGGAATTGAGCGCGGCGGACAAAAGCGGCGGCTCCACATTGTGCTGTCTTTGGACAACCCCAGGCAGCGGGAGACATGGGAAATCCTTTCCCAGCAAAAGAACAAAACCAGCGCTGTCTGCGAGGCGGTATGCGGTTACCATAAGCGGAAGAACCTGGAGGACACGCTGCGCCCCATCCTCCAGGACGAGTTGAAGCACATAACTGTTTCCTCCGTTCCCCAGGCAGCGGAGAGCGGCAAAGAGCCGGACGCTGCTGTGGATGCCGGTGTCCTTGATTTCCTGACTGCGCTGCAGAATGACAACTGGCAATTGTAGCCTGTCCGATGTGTACACTGATACGCATCGTGCCTGTTTTTGAAAAGGCAGCGCGTATATTGATACACACCGCAACCACATCAAACTGTCTGTCGATTCCTCTGGATATTGCCAGGGCGGGCCTATATAATGTGGCCGACCAAACATCAAGGAGGGATCGCAGAATGAAAGTGAAATTTTCCTTTGACACGGCCGCCGTGGAGCGGCGGGGCTACGGGCTGGAGGCTGTGCGTCAGACGGTGAAAACCCTGTTTGCCGCCCATGGTTTTCCCTGTATCTCCGATGACGGTGTCCTGGCTTTCGAGGACAAGGGGCATGGCGATGACTTTGCCGTCATGTGGGACATCATCCTGTCCCTGCTGCGCTCCGAATGGTTCATGGACTGCGCCGCTTCCTGTGTCTGGCAGGATGAGGACGGCGAGGAAGATGTGCTTGCTCAGACCGAGAAGATTCGGGATGTTGTGCGGCAATAGTCCGTTGGGAGCGGCGGGCTTGGCCCGCTAATTCCAATCACTTTACCGCCTGGAGAAAGCCCCGCCGGTGGGCGGGGCCAAGGCCCTCACCGCCAGCGGCGGTGAGGGCGCAAGCATCGCGTTTTGATGTCAAAACGCCACTTGCAGGGGAAATCCCCTGACCCCAATGCCGCCTGCGGGCGGTAACCTTTCGGCAACGTTGCCGAAAAGTCAGATCGAACCTTTTGACAAGGTTGTCAGAAGGTGTACTCAACTGCTATCGGGTTTGACAACATTGTCAAAAGCGGTTTCCCATGGGTCTTCGGCAAGATTGCCGGAAGTCCACTATGCTGAAAATCGGGTTCGGCAATGTTGCCCAACCCGATTTTGCATTTCATGAAACAGGCGGAGTAAGGTTTGGCAATGTTGCCAAACCTTACTCCATACTACCGGGGGGATGGATTCCCCTGCAAAATACCGCTTTTGGCAACATTGCCGAAAGCGAGATGGGAGTGAAAAATACGAGCAAACAATCACACCGCACCTGTGTCCGCATGAGCGCCAAGGATTATGAACTGCTGAAGAAAAAGAGCGCAGCTGCCAGACTGTCCGCCAATGCGTGGCTGATGGCGCAGTTGGAAACCAACCGCCCTGTCCTGCACCGCGAGGAGGAAACCTGGGAGGCTATCCGTTTCATGGACGAGGCAGGCCGGGAGATCAACGCCATCGCCCGCGATTTCAACAGCGGTTATGGCACAGCGGAGCAGCTCCGCCACGCTGTTCATCTTTTGGGCGCTGTGTACGAACGGCTCTATGCGCTGAGGAAGAAGGGGTATCTCCATGCGGCATAATCGGAAACCGCGGAAAGCTCGCGTCTCCACGCGGGACTACAGCAGAAACCTCTCTGTCCGCATGACGGAGGAGCAGTACCGGCGGCTTCAGCGGTACATGGGAATGACCAGGTTGCACAGCACGGCTTATTTTTGCCGCCTGATTCAAGGAGGTGAGTTCAAGGGCCGTTCACCGAAGCTGAACCACGCCCTGTACACCAGCGTCAACAGAATCTACTCCAACGTGAAGCAGATAGCTCGCCACCAACGGGCCGAAGGCATGAACGCCGAAGCTGTCTCAAAACTGCTTTTTCTAACGGATAAGCTCTGTGAAGAAGTCTATCGTCTGGCTGCCCAGAAGTAGTCCCCAATAAGGTTTTACGAATTCGCAAAACCTTATTGGGAAGCAGAAGCCTATGATATAACCAGCATTTTACATACCGAAAGGAGCGAAAATGGCAATATTTCGTGTCAAGAAAAGCACAAATTACACAGTCATGTCCAACCAACATTTGCGGGACAAATCTCTTTCCCTGAAAGCCAAGGGCCTCCTGTCCCAAATCCTCTCACTCCCGGAAGAATGGGACTTCACCCTGCAGGGGTTGGCCTATATCAATCAGGAGCAGCTTGATGCCATCCGTTAGGCCGTTCATGAGCTGGAACGGGCCGGGTATATCGTGCGGACGAGAGAGCGGGACAGCCGGGGACGGTTGTGCGGAACAGCGTATAGCATTTATGAGCATCCTCGGCTGTCACCCGATCCTCCAGCGTTGAAATAAACGGCATCGGGAAAACCGTTGCCGGATTATCCAACGTCGGAAAAACCTACGTAGGTGAATCCAACGCAATAAAATAAAGATAGAAAATAAATAAAGATTTTATCAATTACTGAATTCTTTCCCTTCTCCTACCCCTTCCCTTGGGGCAGGCGGCAAAGCCGCCGGAAGGGAATGGAAAGGAAGTGGAGAGCAGCGCGGCCAGATAGCGACAGGGGCCATTGAGGACATTGTCCCGCAAAGCCTGCCCGGAACACTGTCTGCCGATTGTATTCGACTTCTCCCGTACCTTGTGGTATGGTTCGGTTTGCAAAAGCCCCACCATATTACGAAACGGAGGAATCGAGCATGAAAAGCAAAAAAATCGTATCCCTGCTGCTGGCAGGAACCATGACCGCGACCCTGTTGGTCGCCTCCGCCCAGGCGGCGGAGATCCCGCAGCCGGAACCCTACACCATCAGCGCGGACCACTGGAGCCGGGAGGACTTCTCCCAGGAGGCCAACCCGGAGGTGTTCACCGGCGTGTACAGCTGGGAGCTGTACAACGCCATCCGCCAGACCATGGTGGACGGCACCAGCGATACCGCCCCCGCCTACACCATGGTAGCCGACAGCGAATACAGCGCGGTGAAGCAGGTGCTGGGCCGCATGGAAGGGGTGTTGCGGTATGAACACCATGCGCCCCAGGGCTTCACCGACTACTGGAGACACCTGGACTACTTCGCCGTGTCCGCCGAAATGCCGGAAAACTACAAAGCCCCCCTGGACTTCGTCCAGCCTGTCATCGAGGCCACGGCGGAGATGGGCGACCGGGAACGGGTGGAAGCCTTCAACGGCTACATCCGCACTCTGCTGGCCTATCAAAAGGGGAAAACATCTGGCGTCACCCAGACCTTCGCCCCCCACGCCGGGGAGCTGAAAGCGGCCTGCGGGTCCTACGCCAGAGCGCTGAAGTTCCTGTGCGCTGCGGCGGACATCCCCTGCTTCACCGTCAGCAGCAAGACCCACACCTGGAATCTGGTGTATGTGGACGGCCAGTGGCTCCATGTGGACGTGTCCGCCAACGACCTCTCCGGCAGGAACGGCATCCTGCTCACCGAGAGCTACCAAACCGGGAAGGATCAGGCCCCGGAGGCCACCGCCTTTCTCAAAGAGTTATTCGTACCCGGATCTACAAAGTAAGAAACACTGCATCTTCACGCTGGCAGGCCGCAGAAGCGGCCTGCCAACTTTTTTTGTCCTTAAACAGATCGCAACCAGAAAGGAGTTTCCATGAAACATAAACCCTTTACCCGCATCCTCTCCATGCTGCTGGCCGTGGCCACGCTGGTCAGCCTGCTGGCCGTCCCCGCCAGCGCCGCCTCGCTGGGCGGCAGCGGCACCGTCACCATCCAGCAGGCCGGCTTCGGCAATTATTTGTCCAAGAGTACGGGCGGCAGCATCGGTGGCGGCTACTGGAAGTACACCAGCAACGATGGCCTCACCGGCACCGCCTACTGCGTCAACTGGGGGCTGAAGGGGGTGTCCCCCTCCAAGTCCCTCACCATCCAGGAGTACAACCGCAACCCCCAGACCATGGGCGTGTTTGCGAACGGGTATCCGAACCGCACCCTGGCGCAGTTCAAAGAGCTTCACGCGGACGAGGTGCGCGGCATCGCCACTCTGACGGAGGATGAGTACAAGTACGCCACCCAACTGGCGGTCTGGGCCTCCTGCGGCCAGCTTGCCGTCTCCGGCACCTCCTTCACCGCTGGCCGCGCCTCCCTGGTGGAGCCGACCGCGGACGCCCAGAAGATCCGGGTGTATGACAGCGTCAAGATCATGCTGAAATATTCCGCCCACTGGACGAAGAACCTCCACACCGGCCTGTCCATCCGGGCCGAGGAGGATAAGGATATCCGCGGCGTGGACGTCCTCAACGAGTACGGCCTGGAGGGTGCCGCCGCCGACCATGAGGACGGCATCAAAAAGGAGACCATCGGCGGGAAGGAATACTACACCCGCACCATGTATGTGGCCTCCGCCACCTCCACCTGGATCGATGGCCGGACCACCAAGGTCTATTCCACCGACGCGCCCCAGGGGACTATCTTCACCGCCGAGAACGGCTCCCCCCTGGAGACGGTGCAGGAGAACGGGGCCACCTGCTACAAGGTGGACACCAGCAAGTCCCGCAACACCAACCTCAACTCCAACGGCGAGGAGTATTACGGGGCCTTCAAGGTCTGCGTCCCCGTGGACAACGCCGCCGCCGAGGGCAGCTTCACCATCAAGGCCACGGGCGGCGTGGCGCAGTATAACCTTTTCCTGGCCTATAACCCCGCCGCGTCGGAGCAGTCCTATATCATCTCCGACCCCGGCTATAC
>ERZ808051.751-NODE-751-length-29724-cov-5.236078_pt1 | contig 29724 bp, 27 predicted proteins | sample MGYA00380199_ERZ808051 | MGnify/ENA primary metagenome ERZ808051 (study PRJEB31490, sample SAMN06133391) | mouse gut metagenome | isolation source: J11 | host: mice | place: China: Chengdu | collected 2015-05 ...
AAATCCTCTGCCGAGAAATGTTAATATGCTTTTGGGAGACACTATACCACAATATCTGCAACCGTCTCAAAAAAAGGACGTTCAATGCAATCGTTGCCTTTAATATATTCTCTTATGTATCGCTCTCTAACCGTAGGATCAATCCGTTTAACAGAACGCTTCAGTTCCATGTCACTGTGTTTATGCCAAAAATCAAAGCACTTTATTTGAAGATAATTTTCCAGAACGGGGATATCCTTTTGGGCAGATACCTCCGGCAAGCTATAAAGCAAAACGGGCTTGTCAAATAAGATTATGTAATTCCATGCGGTTGTGGCAGTAGCCACTACTATTTCAGCATTTCTGACCAGCTCAGGTGTTTTAAACTGGACTATCTCCCTGTCCCCAAATTCATTGCCGTCATACTTCACTCTTGGATGGCCTGCAATAATAACCTTTAATTCCGGGAAAATGCTTTCCAGCCGGTCAAGCATCTTTCTGATTTTTTGCAGCCCTCTCTCCTTGGAAACCTTTTCCCCATTAAACAAAACATTATCGGGATGATTATTATATAGTCCCTCATCAATAAAACAAATACTCCTATTTTTACAGCACGGCGTATTCTTTAACTCCAAAAAAAGATCATAGTCCAAGGTCTGTATTGAATAATTCTTACAGTGCCGAAGTGCAAGCGGCATTTTAAATCTATCCCACTCTGTGGAATAAAAAACGGCCTTAGGAGGATTAAACAATGTATATAAATCAAAAATATAGTCAAAAATACTCTTTTTTAAAATTGGAGCCATACACGATAAAACAGCATCGCTTATACTTTTCTTCTCAACCTTTATACTCCACTTTATTTTCTGAAGGATTGTCCAACGATTAAATTCTTCCTCATACATCAAGGGCGCACATATTTTTAATTCATAATAAACACTATGATTTCTGTATATTTCCCTGCGTAACTCCATGGTATCCCTGTAATTAACTAAGAGAATAAATATACTCTTTTTATTGCATTTTGTTTTTCTTCTTAATTCCTCCATTGATTTTGGATAAAATACAGGGACAGAATATGTACATGCATGATTCGCTGCCACCTTCCTGGACCTTGCCAAAAGGTGTATCATCGACCATACCTCCACCTTACATCCCTTCCTTTTAAAATACTCAATACCAAAGCGTTCATAATCTCTGTTTTCAAAAAAATTTTGGTATATAAAAACTATCTTTTTCATTCCCTTAATGTATGATGCCAACAACGAGCAACACCATATCCACCTCTCCCAGCATTTTACATCTCTCCAAAAAACACAGCTATGAAAGCTCAGTATGTCATTCTAAATATTTCTTCCCCAACCATATCACCTGTATCATTTTGCTGCGTATTCTGTCTTTGTTTCACATACTCTATAAAACGCTTTAAATCAACATATATCTCATTGATGATATTGTTTTCGTCGGGCACTACTTCCCTGTGTTTATCCTGCGAAATATCCAATTCTACCTTCTCAACGCCTTCCGAATTCAAATTGACCAAAATAATATTCTTATTTTTTGCCGACAAAAGCATAAGCCTATCATTATTTTGTTTTACTGCTCCGTATTTTGCAGCCGTCAATCTGCCGCTGCGCATTACGGTTGCTTCAGTCTCCTCCTCATTCTGCAATTTGACCTCTGTCAATTTCCTGTCAGACAAATCCAGCTTCACCAGCATATTGGCAAAACACGGCACAAAGTAAATAGACTGTTGATAAAGAAAGCTTTTTGAAAAGCATGGGGCATCATTTTCATCCGCTTTTTTGGTAAAAATCATTTCAAAGCCCCTGGGAAAAGCTTCATACTTTATACACTCTCCGGTTTTTTCGTCCCAGGAGTATATCATTCTTCCTAACCCGGCCAGCCAAAAAAGGCTGCCGTCGAAACAAAGCGTGTAAATACCCTTTAGCTCTGTAGATACTTCTAAAATATCCGTCTGCTCCGTTTTTAAATCAAACCTGTATATTTTATTGCTGTGCCTTAAGGGGATATATACAAGATCACCTACACGCAATATATTGCCGCGCAATTCGTCGCCGGCATTTGCATCCGGATAATACAGAAATTCCATTTTATCCATACACAAATCAACCCTTATCACTACTAATTTAGCGGAGAAGATATAAATATAATTATCAAATTCAAATACATCCTCCTCCCTAAAGTCAAGCCAGCCATGCTTTTCTTTCTCGACGTCAATATATTTCCACTCCCTCTTGTGCAGATTATAAAACGCTAACGCAGGCCTCGAATTACGGCTTGACAATATGAAATATTCATGCCACTTACAAATACCCACATATAAATTATTTTTCTTTTTTTCTTCTATTAATTCTATAACCGCGGTTTTTCCCGTAATTAAGCTGGTCTTATACAATGCATTGTCATTGATTGCAGGATAAATTATATCGTTTCCATCCCACACGGCATCAATGAAAAAGGGCTTTCTGACATACTCTGCATCAACATTCTGATACATGATCGGATTCCCTGTCTGCTGGTACACCTGCACAACACTGCTTCCGTCTCCGTAATATGCGTCGCTCAGGACGACCGCCCTGTCCATATCCGTTGATTCATCATATATTCCCCAGCCTTCTTCTATGAAGCGTTTTTTTATCTCAAGATATCTCGGCACAAGCCATGGGCGCATGGACTTCAGCGTAGTCTCCAGCAATGGATGGGGTCTCCAAAGAAGTGCGACATTTTCTCTCTCCTCTTTAAAGACATTCAGCGAACCTTCTATTGCTTCAAGCCATTTCTCATTATTTTGCAAAAGCGATGAAAGCCCCGTATTATAAAAAATAATTTTTTTCCGTCCTCCATCCGCCTTTTCAATGATCTTGAGCCATTTCCTAGGAACCTCCTGGCTCCCCTTTTTTAGTCTCTGAACCTTGTCCAGCTTCGGAGAACCAAGTCCCAATATCTTCTGCTCCAAATATTTTCTATCCAAATGCATTCCCGACATTCCGCTTGCTTTGGCTGCTTTCAAATATTCGTTTACATAGATTTTCTTCATCTTCTCAGACTGCACAATTACCTTATCTGCAATCACAACTCCCGGAAGCCAGACAAAATGCTTTATCCCGTTTACCGCAGCCTGGTCATCCGGGTCCACCTCTCCCAGCAAAAAATATGGCACATATACCAGCTTTTCTGTATGCTTTTTTAACTCTCTGGCATAAAAATCCGGGTGAACGCTGGTTACTATATTAAAATTATCATAAGGATTATGTATATATATAACATCCGGCCTGCGTTCCTTTATTGAATATTTCTGCCAGGAAGTAATTATGATATTTTCCGGAAAATCAAAACCCTCATAATGCATTTCTCCAAAGCTTCCATCCGGATTCCGGTCATAATAGGGTATTGGGATCACATAGGCCACACAATCCTTATTCTCCGCCGCAGCAAAATAAATACTCTCCAGGCTGTCCCACATGGACGCCTTGTATGGCAGAAAAACAATCTCCTTTTGAGTCTTTATATTATTTTTAACACTGTTTTCCAGCTTGATAGCCTGCTTTTTCAGCCTCTTTTGTATCTTAATTTCATCTATGGCACCATGATCCAATTCTTCATAAACATGAAACAACAGCTCACAATATTCTTCCAGGCAGCGCACCGTAGCATGCTCCTTCCCCTCCAGTCTCTCAATGCTTTCACCTATTGAGACTGCAAATTCCTGGCATTCGCCAAGCATGCTCTTTACCGTACCATAATTCCTTTGTCTCAGCGCCGTCTTAATTTCCTCGTGAGCCTGAAAAAGACTGTTTATACAATCTTCAATTTGACTTTTCTGGTCTTTTTTCATTTCATGTTCTTCCTATTGATCAAAGTTGCCTGGGCTCTACCAACAGGTCCTTCCCCCGTCGACAACCACTGTAGAGCCTGTCATATAGCTGCTTGCATCCGATAACATATATATGATCGTAGCTTTATATTCCTCAATATCTGCCATTCTCCCCATGGGTATAAGATTTGTGAGCCTGTCTACAAAGTCCTTATCCTGGCCATTATATACCCCTGCAGGGCAAAGAGCGTTGCACCGCACTCCCTTTTCGGCATAATAAGTAGCCAGATACCTTGTCATTCCTATAAGCCCATGCTTAATTACCGAATAAGTAACCGGCTTAATAGCCTGTTCTTCATCCCTCAAGCCATCTTTCCTGTATATTCTCTGGTCCGGCGCGATAATTCCCAGATCTGAGGAAATATTGAGGATCACTCCCTTGTGCTGGCCGGCCATTACCGCTCCAAATACCTGCGAACACAAAAATGCGCCTGTCAATCCAACGGCTATGTCATCCATCCAGATTTGTAAAGGAAAATTCTCAAACCGAATGGCCGCCATATTAGCTGCATGCCCCTCCATCTTGGGATTATTGGCGGCATTATTTATCAAGCCGTCAATGGCTTTATAACGGCAAAGAATTTCATCTCTTATTTTTTCCAGCCCTTCACGGGAAGTTATATCCGCCGGCATTCCGCATATTCTGTGACCACCGTACTTCTCTCCCAGTTCACCGACGGCTCTGTCCAATGCCTCCTTGGAAATATCCAGCAAAACAGTCATTCCCCCGGCATCCAAAACAGCTTCCGCATGCTTTCTGCCCAGTAACCCTGCCCCTCCGGTAATAACGATTAATTGATTGTCCAATTTGAATTTATCTAATGTACCCATACCTTAATCCTTCCTGAATATTCCAAATAAAGTATCGCATTTATTCATGCCTCTCAGCTTATTTTCATATTCCTTATTCAGCTTATCATCATCAAGCATATTCCATTTGACATGCCCTCCCGGCATATTTTCAGACAGCCAGTACAGATGATTGGATAACGGATATCTTTGTATCTGTCCATTGCTGACTACGGAAAATCCGCCCTGGCGCATTAACATTTCCAAAGACTCTGAGGTATACAAAAATAAATGTTCACTCCAAAATGTAAAATCCATAAAGCTCCTGGAATGGTACTGCGAGATCAATGCATCCTCCGCATTGGGCGTCTCTATCACAAGCAAGCCCCCATCTGCCAATCTGTTCTTTATATCCGACACTACCTTCCCAGGGTCCTTCAGATGCTCTATAACATGAAACATTGTAACCACATTAAATGTTACTTCCTCATCTATGTCGTTCAACCGTTGATAAACATTTATTTTATCATTATGCAGACGCTTACATGCTTCTCTGTCAAGCTCCACGCCCATAATATTATTCGTAATTTTTTCTTCTCTCAGCCTTTTTAAAAAGCCTCCGTTCCCACACCCAAAATCCAGAATGTTACCCCCCCCCACGCACATTTTGCCAAGCATCGCCGTTCTTCTACAATCATCAGCACGTGTCTCTTTTACCCAGGAGTCCCACATTTCCTCCGTGTATTCATCCTTTGATGCATCATACTGGTTTTTACGCATGTTTCCTTCTTCATAAAACCCCTCATATACCTGTGAAAAAGATGATAACTGCAGTGACCTGCAATTGCTGCATTTCATCACATCCACCTCAGAATGATCACGCGTTCCCTTATGAAACAGCTCAAAGGCTTCGTTTCCGCAAACCAAACATTTCATCTCTAAATTCCCCTACTCTGGCCGCCGTCAGCCTGAATAACAGAGCCTGTCGTAAAACCCGACCTTTCGGATGCCAAAAATAAAACCGTCTCTGCAATTTCTTCTGAAGTGCCAAAACGTTTCATCGGCACTTCGGTTTCCAGGTACTCTTTTGTACCGTCCGGCTCCTGCATTGTCAGCTCCTCCCATCTTCCACCCTGGAAAAAAATATTCCCGGGCGAAACGGCATTAATCCTGATGCCTCGCCTTATCAATATAGGCGCTGCATACTTTACAAGAGAGATAACCCCCGCCTTTGCAGCCGCATATGCCGGCGGCGCACCGATTCTTTCATGTGCAGCCAGCGATCCCATCAGCACAATACTCCCGCCGCTGTCCGAAAATAAATCCAGCGCATCATGGATAAGCCCCACCGCACTCAAAAGATTTACCTTGAGCATATACTGCCATTCTTCCAAATCAAATTTATCGTCTGAAATCGGTTTTCCCGTTCCTAAATTACCCACAATAATGTCAATATGGGATACAAATTCCTTCATTTTGTATATGGTATCTCTGATAAAGCCGTTTTCAGACATATCTCCCTGAATACCGTACACCTTATTGTCTCCGAACTTTTTACGAAGTATATTAACTGCATCGTCCAATTTGCTTTGGCTTCTCCCATTGATTATGACCGCTGCCCCCTCCCTAAGGAAGGCTTCTGCAATTGCCTTTCCAATTCCGCCGGTGGATGCCGTTATAAAAACAGTCTTTCCCAACAAACCCAATTCCATGCCACTACTCCAATGTCTCTATCCCAATGTTTCTATCCCAGTGTCTCTATCCAATTTGAGAGAAATTGAACCTGCCCTTTAATTGTCTCCTGCTCGCTTCCATCCGCTCCGCGGGCTGCCTGTAAAATAAAGGAACCTTCATAGCCCGTTTCTTTTAATGCCCTGAAAAGTTCCTTAAAGTCTGCGCTTCCTGTGCCAAGCTCAACAGTAGTTCCCTGGTATATTCTATCTTTAATATGAATGTTAAATATTCGGTTTTTGAGAGTAGTCACTTCTTCATACGGCATATACCCTATGCCGGAGCTGTTCCCGCTGTCATAATTAGCTCCTATTCTCATTTGTCCAAAGGAGTCGAGATAATCTCTAAACTTCCCGGGCGGCAAATCAGTCTCTAAGCCAAACAAAATATTGCCGGGCGCCATTGATAATAGTTGCAGTAAAAAACTCCTGAATTCCTCCGCCTCCTGCTCATTTTTCAGAGAAGATGCATCAACTAAAGGAATTTCCATAAGAGCTATCCCTATACGGTCCATATTCTGAAGAATTTGATTCATAATTCTCTTGTTTTCCTCAAGCACCGCCGCCTTTTCAGGACCCTTATATTTGAAAAACGGGCGGCGCATAAAATAATCAAAGCAAAGGGATTTAATTTTGATTCCCGTTTTGTCTGATAATTCCTTAATGTCTTGTATTCCACTCTGCCAAATGGGATTTTTCTCATAATCCTCATAATCAAAAATAAACTCTATCTCCTTCAATCCCGCATTTCTTGCAAGCTCGAATTCTTCTCTCCAGTTGTCAAAGGGAAAGAATTGTATTCCTCTCCCTTTCGGCTCAGTCAATCGTCCCTGCATAATTCCTATCGGCCACATAACCTGTCCACTCTTTCCTCTGATTTAACCTTCTTTGCATTTGGCTATTTTCAAATAATTTACGGCTCCCGTTATCTGCCCTGAAATTCAGCCTTTCGCTTTAAAGGAATACGGGCTTGGCGCATTGCTTCTGCCCTTGCTCGAATTCCTGTTCCACTCCTTTATCTGACCGATTATATCAACGCCTACATTTTTCCCCCATAGATCAATCAGCCTTTGTGTCATGTCACCCATCTTTCCATTTCCGATTTTCTGCCCGTTTATAGATGTCACCGGCAGCATACAAAACGGAGTTCCGCTCATAAATGCTTCGTCCGCATTTACTACATCATATACATCCAAATTTCTTTCAATGCACTCAATTCCTTGGGTCTGGCACAGCTGCATAATATACCCCCTTGAAATTCCCCGCAAAATATTCCTTGGCTCCGGTGTATACAGCTTGCCATCCTTGACAATAAAGAAATTATCTCCTGTTCCTTCAGCAATAAAATTGTCCGTATCCAGCAGCAGCGCCCAGTTGTTATCACCTTCATAGTTAGATACCTCAATATTTGCCATAAGATAATGTACCCGGCTCCTGTTCTTTACCTTGGGATCAATCAGCGATGCCGGGATCGCCCTCTGCGACGGGATGACAGCATTGATCCCTGTATCAAACAGCTTCCCCATCCCGTCGACAGTCCACCTTAACGGGAAGTCCGCAATGATAACGTTAAGCCCCGCATAAGTACCGACTACATCCTGATATATAGACAATAAACCCCTTGTTATGTCAATCATAATCCTGTGCTCGTCGTCTTTTTCAAAATAAGGCTCATTTATCTCAATCGTTTTATATACAGCCTGTTCCATTTCCCGGATCGTCAACACACTTTCCAAATCGATATGTAAATACCTTGCAGATGCATAAAGCCGCTCCAAATGTTCCCGCAGCTTAAACTGCTCTTTTTGGAAGGATCTTGTCATTTCAAATACTGTATCGCCAAACATCATCGCAGAATCATATATGCTGATCCTTGCCTCGCTTTCATCTACAAATTCTCCGTTAAAATAAACCTTCCGCATTTCAACATCTCCCCTTATAAAATATTATCAAATACGATAAACCGAATGGGATTCATAAAACCCATCGTCCATTCTGTCAATGGATATCTTCTTCATACACCTCCACGGGATATACCGGACCATTTCCTCGAGACACGTAAAATATTCATTGCCATATTTCTGCTCTCCCCTATAAAAAACCTGATTGACAATCACCAGCTTTCCCTTAAAATTTTCGGATAAATTTTGGATAATACTGTCCAAGTCCTCCAAAATGTACCACATAATTTCAGAGAAAATAATTGCATCAAATTTCTTATCCGGCTTCTCGCTGAATGCCAGTACCCCCCCCACACAAAATTTATATCAGGATAAAATTTCCTGGCCTTTGCGACAGCAGTCTCTGAGATATCCATCCCAGTTATAGCGCACTCCGGCACCGCTCTGCTTAAATAATCCGCTACTGCACCCAATCCACATCCCATCTCAACAACATTTTTCAGGTTATATTGCATCAGCGTTACAGGCGTAAGCGCCCTTGAATAGAACGAAAGTAAATTTTCTCTTTGATGCCAGGGGTCATCAAATTTTTGATACATTTCCTCAAATTTTCCAACAAATACTCCATCCTTAATCACGTAATCCTGATATCTGTCCAATACCACTCACTCCTTCTGTAAAAATCAGTTATAATATTTCCTCATAAAAAAAGAGCATATTTCCACATCGTTTATGCTGTCTATTTCAAACGATCTGTCAAATGGCATTTGATACATACCAATTTTCCCTCCTATGCGAGTCTGCAAACGAAATAATATTTCAGATTTAAAAACATATATAGAACCATTTTCCAGAAAAAGCGGAGGTCTGTCCTGCCTTCTCCCTCTGTTTTGGTAATCATATGTAAAGCTCTGCAGCCCGTTTTCCCCTTGCTTCCAAATACAAAAATCCTCCAGCAGACTCATGGAAAACAGGGAATCATATGCACCATCAAAAAAAGTCTCAACTGCATTCTCTATGTCCTCCGTAAGCCTGACCGGCGATGTGGCCTGCAGAAATAGAATATCACCTGCCTCATGCTTTCCCTTTATTTCTGTAACAGCATGTAAAATTGCGCTTTCGGAGCTGGCAGTATCCGTTGACAATTCTTCCGGTCTCCAAATAATTCGGGCCCCATATTTCTTTGAAATTTCTGCAATTTCCTCCCCATCTGTAGAAACATAAACCTCATCCACGCATTTTGCCTGTTGTGCCTGTTCAATGGACCACGCAATAAGGGGCTTTCCACAGAAATCCATAATATTTTTATTTTTTATTCCTTTTGATCCTGCTCTTGCAGGAATAACCGCCGTAACCTTTCTTTTCATTTCTCTCCCGCCAATTTAGCCTGTTTATTATATATTTGCCAATTCCTGCTCAACGATTTCACAAATAATGTGCCCCGTCAAAATATGGATTTCCTGAATACGAGGGGTATTATTAGAAGGAGCCGCCAATAAACAATCCGTATATTTCAAAACAGGCTCAAATTCTGAAATTCTGCCTGTCATTAAGATCGTCTTCATTTGTATATCCTTCGCCTTTTGAAATGCCTGCAGCACATTTTCCGATGTGCCGCTTGTTGTAATGCCAATCAGCACATCCCCCCTGACAGCCCTGGCTTCCAATTGTCTTGCAAATATCATGCCGTAATCATAGTCATTCGCCAGGGAAGTTAAAACGGAGGTATTTACTGTGAGCGCCTCCGCACTCAGTGCCTTTCTTTCCAAATAAAATCTTCCTACCATTTCTGCGGCTAAATGCTGCGCGTCGGCAGCACTCCCTCCATTACCGCACAAAAACAGCCCTCCTTTGTTCTTATAGCTGTCAATGATCAGATTAACCGCTTTCTCCACACAGCTGTTATATGTAATATCCTCTAAAATACCATTTATCACATCTCTATGTTCTTCCACCCGTTTCACAAAAACAGGAGCTGCAGCATAGCCTTTCTCCCTGTTGAATGTTTCCTGTCCATGCGCATTAAAAAGCAGCGTATATACTTCTGCCAGACACCCTTCTCCGCCTTTTCTCTTCAGAATGATGTCTGACACCTGCTTTACTTCTTCAACGGCATCATTCGGGCAAACAGCCAATCCCACTCTTTCCAGAGCCGGAATATCATATTTTCCATCCCCTATATAGCAGATAGCGGAAAGAGGTATCCCCTCTTTTTCAGATATTTTTTCCAGTACCTGTCTCTTATCCTTACGGCCCACAAAATAAAAATCAGGCTTCATTTTAAGGTTGACCATTTCAGTAAACCTGTCTGACTCGCCAGATATAACGCCAAATTTTATGCCATTGGCACGAAGCTCAGAAACCGCATCCAAATCCTTAAAGCAAAGGCTCTTTTTGGTCTCTCCACCCTCGTTCAGGAGCAGTTTGCCGTCAGTAAGAACTCCGTCAATGTCCGTTATAACAGCCTGTATATTCCCTGACTTAATCATAGCTGGCCTCTTAATTTCTTCTTGACATCTTCCTCTGCCTGTGACATAAACTTTTCGCCTGTACCCAGAACCTGCTCAATGGTTCTGATATCCTTCACAAGCCTCTGTAAATCATCTACCTCCAGCGAAGCCGCCTGATCTGAACCATACATGGTTCTGTCCAGTGTAATATGCCTTTCTATTGACGTTGCACCCAAAGATGCCGCCGCCAGAGAGACAACCCTTCCCACTTCATGACCACTATACCCAACACTACACCCATACCGTGTTCTAAGCGTATCGATCATTTTCAGATTTGCATCCTCATTTTTCATCGGATAGGTACTATTACAATGCATTAATTCAAAAGGACATCTGTGCGCACGAAAAATCTCAACCGCTCTGTCAATTTCCTCGTAAGTACTCATCCCGGTTGCAATAAATGTGTACTTTCCCTCCTCCGCTATCATATTCAAAAGTTCCTCATTCACAAGCATGGCTGAGGCAACCTTATTGTATTTTAAATTATATTGCCTCAAAAAAACCTGCGCATCTACATCCCATGCTGACGCAAACCATTCTATATGCTTTTCTTTACAATAATTATCAATAATATCATACTCCTCTTTGCTAAATTCCAGCCCTTCCTTCTGCGCTCGCTGTGTCGTTCCCCAAGGGCTTTCCCTATAGCTGTCTAAATATTCTTTTTTGTATACCTTATCAATTGTCCGCTTCTGAAATTTAACTGCGTCACACCCACACAGCAAAGCCCAATCTATCAGCTTTTTAGCCAGTTCTATATCCCCATTATGGTTAATTCCAATCTCCGCTACAATAAACACATGTTTCATCCGTAATCCTCTCCTTATGCTATGTAATATTTGGGCATAATTCCCTACTTCTTGTGTTCTTCCGCCGGCTTCACTCTCTCGATTCTCTTTTCCCTCGGAGCTTCCACAGCCACCTTCATCCTGCCGCTGGTGGTATCTCCCCTGAAAACGATTCTGATATCGTCGCCGATCTTTAATTCTGTTCCGGTAGTTAATGTCAATTCCAGCATATTCTCTCACCCTTTATCTTAAAATACGTTAAAAATATTTGTAAAAAAACAGGATTTTTACCGCATTAATTTTGTATGTCTGATTCATACTATCACTGGTATGGTCAGAACATTTTTCGCAGATTCCCCAAGTCTGCGATATAGTTCTCCAAAGCCTGATATATCGGGCTTTCCTTATCCGGCATGACCATGAATCTGACCATAAAACGCTGAAAGACTATCCATATACCGGCGCTTTACCTCCATGGAAGGATGCACATAGCGGTTCAGAGTGATCTGCACATTTGAGTGCCCAAGCAGCTCGCTTAAGCTCTTTACATCCATGCCGTCCTCCACGCAGTTTGTGGAAAATGTATGTCGCAGAATATGAAAATTCATATCAGTCACCCCTGCCTCTTTTAATATTTTCTTAAAATGGTACTGCATTGTCCTGGGCTCCATGGGCTTATCGCCGCCAAAAACATATTCCTTATCGCTGCGAAAGCGTATCAGCAATTCCAGAACTGCTGCAGACAGCGGTATTTCCCGTCTGGAATGTCCGCTTTTGGGAGCCATCTCCATAAGGATGGTTTTGGTCCTGTGCCCTTCGGCATAAAGCCGCTGGACCGTTCTGTTTACCGTAAGGATTTTATTTTCAAAATCAATGTCCGTCCATTTCAGCGCGCATAGCTCACCCAGCCGCAGCCCTGTGAACAATACGGACAGCACCGCCATTTTGAACAGATCCGTGTTCCTGTACAAGACCGATATGATCCGTTTTTGTTCTTTTTTGGAAAATACCTTTACAGGCCTGCAGCGCATTTCGGAATCCGGTTTTCTCAAAGGGTCCATTTTGAGGGAATACCGGGCGGCGGCCGCCTTCAGAATCTGATTTAGTACGCAGTAAACGCTTTTTCGCACACTGTCAGATAAGGAGTCCGGAAGCTTCTCCTTCACAAAAGGATTCGTTATTTCAGAGAGCACCGCTCCCTGAAAATTACTTTCGATATGATTTTGATAGATAAGGCTGTATTTTACATAGGTTGAAAGCTTTCTTTTTTCCATGATCTGCGCAAGCCAGTCCCGGGCCGCCTGCGTAAAAAGTACCTCCTTTGCCGAACATGTTTTTTCGTGTACTGTTTCACCTGCTCCGGTGTGGTTTTTCAAAAGATTTTTCTTTATGGTCAGCTTTTCACGCACATCATCGTAGGTCCGGCCATAGACAGAGCAGTAGACCTGCTTCTTTTTTTCCATGCTGTATACGGGATAGCGCCCTTCCCAGCGCCCGTCCTTGCGTTTTCTAATATTTTCTCCGTGTCTTGCCATAAATATCATCCCTTTCTGCCGCCATAGGTTTGTGGGTTTCGTGACCATAAATGCGACCATAAAATGTTTCATTTCCATATTTTAATACAAGCTAAATGGATTCTTTTAACAGCCTTTTACAATTAATTCAAAGAAAGCAGGTTTTCTATTTTCTCCTAAATCGTGCAAAAGGGTTGTAAAGCTCTCTGAAATGTGTTAAAATCGAGTAAAATTCAGATCTTTCTTATGATATTAAATAACTGCCGCCTATCGCAGACTTGGGGAATCTGCGATAGGCGGCAGTCTGTAGTTTCAGTGTAACGGTGCAGGCGGCTGACCCATGAAAGAAAAGGCTCCGGCTCTGGCAAGCTTAAGCGTTTGGTGGTACAATGTTGACACAAAAACGTTGCGGCAGCTTCTGATTTTTTCTGCAATTGCATTCCAGGCGTTTACATGCAATTCATCGCAATGCAGGCCAGACATTGGAGCAGCCGCCGCACAGGTGAAAAAAATGTGAGAATACGAAAGGATATAAAACAAATGCTTATAATACCTGATAAAATAAAGCAATATCTGCCGGACGAAGGGTACCGCCTGGATCAGATCGGCATGTCGGATTCCTCGGTGCTGTTATTCAGGGACAGAATCTTAAAGGTACAGAAAAACACAAAAGAGGCGGAAAATGAATATCGCATGATGGAATGGCTCCATGACAGGCTGCCCGTTCCAAAGGTGTACGCCAGAGAATTACAGGACAATATGAGCTTCCTGCTTATGAGCAAATGCCCGGGGGAAATGGCATGCGCCGAAAAATATATGTCAAATCCAGTTCTGCAGACAGAATTGCTGGCACAGGGGCTGAAAAGCCTCTGGAAGACTAACATCTCGGGCTGCCCGTCCGACCAGCGCCTAAGGTTTAAGCTGGAGGAAGCCAGATTTAATGTAGAACACAATCTTGTGGATGTGGAAAATACAGAACCCGGCACGTTTGGCGAAAACGGCTTTGCGGACCCGCAGGCTCTTTTAAGCTGGCTTTATGAGAATCAGCCGGAGGAAGAACCGGTTCTGTCCCACGGGGATTTCTGTATGCCCAATTTATTTTTTGATGACGGCGAAATTCACTTTATCGATTTGGGCAGAGCGGGAATCGCCGATAAATGGTGCGATATTGCCCTGTGCTACCGAAGCCTGACCCATAATTATGACGGCAGCTACGGCGGACGAAGCTATCCGGGAGCAGACGCCAATCTGCTGTTTCAGAAATTAGGGCTTGCCCCTGACTGGGAAAAAATCAGATATTATATCCTGCTGGACGAATTGTTTTAAGTCAGCTCAAGGGAGAGCGTCGCTTCAGTTGACACTCTCCCCTGCCCTTTCAATCTCGTCCGCGATTCTTTCCGCCTGCTCCAGCTTACCGAGAAGCCCCGCCGACATGATCTTGGCTTTATCGCCCAGTTTACAGGCTCTTTCCCTGTCTCCCTGCCTGATCGCCTCCATGACATCGGTTCCCATAGCATGAAAGCTTTTGTGTTCGTCGCCGATTTCCCGCCACAGGGAAAGCAGCCTGCCATTGCGGATCTGGAAGGCATAATAGAAATGTCCGAAGGCGCACCTCTCTCCGTTGGTCTGCAGGGGCGCCAGCTCCATCTGCTCCACCATCTCGCCAAGCTTGTCGGTCCACACTCTGTGCGCCTGCCTGGCCTTTTGAATCACTGCCTTAAATTCAGCCGCCCTTACGGTTTTTCCGGCATTTCTCAAATGCCGGAATAAATCCTCCGTCAAAGCGGAAAGCTTGCTGTCTATTTCCCCCACCGACACCGCGCACTCCACATTGTCCTTAGCGCTCTCCGTAATTTTGACCGCCATTTCCGTCAGCCTCTGGGCATCCTGGCTGTTCTGCTCCATGGCCCCGTTGATCCCGCCGGCGGCAGTGGTGATATCCTGAATATCCGTGTTGACTCTCTTAACCTCATCCGCCAGCTCCAGCAGCAGATCGGCGTTCTCCGAAACCATGGTATGTACCTGCTCGATCTTCTCGCCCACGGCGTCCGTTGAACCAAGCGCCCTGACAAGACTGCTCCTGCTCTCCGACGCCGCTTCCTTGACCTGTGCCACAAAGGCACGCATGCTCTCCAGATTTGCCTTGGTATCGTCGGCAAGCTTGCGGACCTCATCCGCCACCACGGCAAAACCTTTTCCCTGCTCCCCTGCCCTGGCTGCCTCAATGGAGGCATTGAGCGCCAGAAGGTTCGTCTGGGAGGCAATGCCCTGCACGCTTGCCACCACCTTTTCTATCTCTACGGTCAGATCCGCCAGATGCTCTATCTTTACACGCATCTCTCCGGAATTCGCCAGCACCTCGTTTTTCAGGCTCACCGCCTCATCCAGAAGCACTCTGCTCTCCTCGTTCCTTCCAGACAGGGTGTGCGCCGAATCCGCCACCCTGCGCAGCATTCCCGCCGCCTCGCTCACAGTATTATTTACCTGATTCATCCCCGCGGTCGTCTCCTCCACCACCGCAAGGTTTGCCTGACTGATATCCCGCATCTCGTCGGTATAATCCGTCAATTTCTCATTGACATAACGCAGACGCACGTCAAAACCGCTCAACACGCTGGTAGTCTCCAAAAGCTCGTCCGTGCTCCCGGCAAGATCATCGAGCACCGGCTCCGCCGCCAATTCCCTCGATTCGTCTTTTTTCTTTTTCATACCATCTTACCTCCTACATCTCTGTGTCAACATTATAACATATCAGCAGGAAATCAAGTGCGAACATGGTGAGCATTTGATTTCACCTGATATGGTAATGAAAGAATCAAATCTGCTTGGCAGATTTTAAGCGCGTAGCGCGGCAGACGCGCAGCGGCTGGATTCTTGAGTGTATTATACCATAATACCGTGCGCTTCAGCGCACACGGAATCAGTAGTTGACACAATGTCCTTCTGTGTCAACATTGTACCATATCAGCAGGAAATCAAGCGCGAACATGGTGAACATTTGATTTCACCTGATATGGTAACGAAAGAATCAAATCTGCTTGGCAGATTTTAAGCGCGTAGCGCGGCTGACGCGCAGCGGCTGGATTCTTGAGTGTATTTTACCATATCAGGCAGCAATTTTCTACAGAAAGCTTAATCCCAACCTCCTAAATCCTCACCTGCCCCTTTCGCCGGCGGCAGGTTGAATTCATTGGATAAATATGATATATTTAAGCTGTTAAAACAGACTTTTTTATGAGAAATCCAAATGCGAAATACCATCAGGGAAGGAGCGCTATGATTACAATCAACTGCCTGACAAGAGAATATGCCGACGCAGTCATCGGTATGATGCGTATATTTTATGCCTCACCCGCCGTTTCCACAAACGGCTCCGAGGAAATTTTCCGACGCGATGTGGAACAATGCCTGATTGAAAGCCCTTATTTGGAGGGATATGTGTTTGTGGACAGCGATGCCGGCGGAAGAACGGCGGGCTACGCCATGGTCGCCAAAAGCTTTTCCACAGAATTCGGCAGGCAATGTATCTGGATAGAAGACCTGTATTTGGACCCGGAATATCGGGGAACAGGCATCGGAACACAGTTTCTGTCTTTTATTAATGAAAAATATGCCGATTCCATCTTACGCCTTGAAGTCGAAGCCGAAAACAAGCATGCGGTCCATGTGTACCGCAAAAGCGGCTTTGAGGTCTTGCCTTATATGGAGATGAAAAAATAAGAGCATGTACCGAAGCTCGGGAGGCACAAAATGAACCAGCTATCTCTATTTGATAACACACCGGAAAGCGAAAACATTACATCACTAAAATCACCTCTTGCGGACAGGCTGCGCCCTCAGGATCTAAGCGACTATATCGGTCAGGAGCACCTGCTCGGAGAGGGCATGCTCCTGCGCCGGATGCTGGAGCAGGACCAGATTCCCTCCATGATCTTCTGGGGACCGCCCGGCGTGGGCAAGACCACTTTGGCCAGAATTATTGCAAACCGCACAAAATCCGCCTTCGTCAATTTCAGCGCCGTCACCAGCGGCATCAAGGAAATAAAGGAGATCATGAAGCAGGCCGAGGACAACCGCGGCTACGGCGTCCGCACCCTGGTGTTTGTGGATGAGATCCATCGCTTTAATAAGGCACAGCAGGATGCCTTTCTGCCCTATGTGGAGAAGGGAAGCATCACCCTGATCGGCGCTACCACGGAAAATCCCTCCTTTGAAATCAATGCCGCTCTCCTGTCACGGTGCAAGGTGTTCGTTCTAAGAGAGCTGGCCGAGGATGACCTGACAAGGCTTTTGTCTCATGCCCTGTCCGACAGACGGGGCTTTGGCAGCACCGAAATCCGCATGGCTCCCAAACTGCTTTCCGCCATCGCAGGCTTTTCCAACGGGGACGCGCGCACTGCCCTGAACACGCTGGAGATGGCGGTGCTGAACGGGGAAATTGCCTCCGACGGCTCCATCACCGTAAAGGAGGATACGCTGGAACAGTGCCTGGGCAAAAAGACTCTGCTATATGACAAAAAAGGCGAGGAGCATTACAATCTTATCTCCGCTCTGCATAAATCCATGCGCAACTCCGACCCTGACGCAGCGGTCTACTGGCTGGCAAGAATGCTGGAGGCAGGGGAAGACCCCCTTTTCATTGCCCGAAGGCTCATCCGCTTTGCCAGCGAGGACGTAGGCTTAGCCGACAGCCAGGCGCTGCCCCTTGCCGTTGCCGCCTATCAGGCATGTCACTTCAACGGCATGCCCGAATGTAACCTGAACCTGGCGCAGACAGTTGTGTATCTGTCGCTGGCTCCCCGCTCCAATGCCGTATACCGGGCCTACGAAGCCGCAAAGGCCGATGCCCTGACCCAGCTCTCCGAGCCTGTTCCCCTGGTCATCCGCAATGCCCCCACACAGCTTATGGCGGACCTTAGCTACGGAACGGGATACGTCTATGCCCACGACACTCAGGAAAAGATAGCCCATATGACCTGCCTTCCTGAAAATCTCAAGGACAGACGGTACTATCTTCCCGGAACGGAAGGCTCGGAGGGCATATTGAAGGACAGACTGGAAAGGAGCCGGGCCTTCCGGCTGGGAGAGCCTGCAGATCTGTCTGAACCAGATTAACCGGGGATAGTATTGTCTTGCTCATGCCCTCAATCTGCCCGACTAAATTTTCAATTTTAGCTTGGTTGACTATTGAAAAATTTTGTACAGTGTTTTATAATTTTTATGCTTCCATTTGACCCAAAATAAACAACATTATTACTACGGAGTGAACTACCATGAAATTTATAATGAATCGAAAACTGGCAACACGCATCGGCATCATTACAACCGCAATAACCCTGGTTGGCATGGTGCTGCTTTGGTTTATTGTGTCCAACAACATTGCTTCCATTGTCAAAAATGATATTACCAACCAAATGACCGACGCCGTAGAGTCCAGGGCGTCCATTATCAACGACTATGTTTCATCCTCTGAGGAATACGTCACTGCATTCTCCCTTGCACAAGAGGTCCATGATCTGCTGAAGGATCCATACAACCCTGAATTAGTGAAAAAGGTTCAGAAATATACCGAGGATTTCGGCGCTGTAAAGGGTATCTTTGAAGGACTGTATATAGCCACACCCGATACTCACGTTCTGACCCACACCTCCCCGTCCGCCGTAGGCATAACCACCCGGACAGGAGAATCTCTGGACTCATTCCAAAAGACCATTTTGACCCAGCCGGAGCTGACTAATCTCGGCATCATGAAATCCCCCGGAACCGGGAGTATGATCCTTTCCATGTACTGTCCGATCTTTGACGGTCAGGAGTGCATCGGATATGTGGGCGCAGGCGTATACGCCAGCCAGCTCATGGATGTACTGCTGGATCTGGACATAAAGGGGCTGCCTAATGCCGAGTATGTATTTTTGAATGTGGAAAACGGCATATATCTGTACCATGAGAACGAGGAGCTTCTGAATACAGAAACAAAGGATATCGGGTATCAGGAGATCATCCGCCGGATCAAATCAGACGGCGATACAGCATCCAGTACATATTCCTATCAGGATGATAAAGGCGTGGATCAGCTGATCGTATACAAATACCTGAAAGACCGCGAATGGGTATTTATGGTACGTGACCATGCCGATGAAGTTTACGGCACGGTATCGACGGTGCGTTTTACCGTTGGACTGCTGTGTGCGTCAGTGGCCGTCGCCATCATTCTGCTCACCCTCCTCGTTCTGCACCGACAGGGCAGGGAGCTTATGGCCGTGGAAAATGCACTGAAGTATTTGGGCAGGCTGGATCTCTCCGCCGATCGGAAGCTGGAGCGTTTTTATAACCGTACAGATGAAATCGGTCTGATTGCACAAACCACTCACAATGTATGTAACTGCCTGCGAAAAACCATTGACGATATCGGGCGCATCCTTGGAGAAATGGCCGACGGTAATATCGCGGTGGATGTGACGGCGAACGAGGCCTACTACATCGGAGATTTTAACGTATTGTCCAAAAGCCTCAAAATCATCCAAACAAACCTTTTGCGTGTAATGAACGAGATCTCCAGCGTTGCCACACAGGTTGATGCGGACGCATACCAGGTGTCTGCCGGAATGCAGACGCTTTCACAGGGAAGCCTGGAACAATCCACCTCCATCGACGGGCTCGTTGCCCACATGTCCGACCTTACCGGACAGATAAAAGGCAGCGCGGTGCGGTGCGGAGATGCCAGCGATCTGGTGGACAAAGCCACCGGCTATGCTGCGGAGGCCGATACAAAAATGGCGCAGCTGACTGTCGCCACGAAAAATATCGACCATTCCGCAACTCAAATCAAAGGCATTATAAAGACAATTGAAGATATTGCCTTCCAGACAAATATTCTGGCATTAAATGCCTCCGTCGAAGCCGCCCGGGCCGGTTCCGCCGGAAAGGGCTTTTCGGTAGTAGCCGAAGAAGTGCGAAGCCTTGCAGCCAAGTCTACCGAGGCGGCACAAAATACCGGCGAGCTGATCGGCCGTTCCATTAAGGATGTAGAGATGGGAACGGCATCTTCAGACCTGGCTATTTCGGCAATGCAGATTATAAACGACTGTATTCAGTCGATCAAAATACTGATGGACGAAATTGCTCTTGCCAGCGTACGGCAGTCCGAAATGGTCGCCTCCATAGACAGCGGAATCAAGGAAATATCCAGAGTGGTACAGGCAAACTCCATGGCAGCGGCAGAAAATGCCGATATATCAAAAAAATTATCAGGGCAGGCAAATGCCTTGAGCGGTTTAATAGGGCAGTTCCGTATTAAATAAACGAATAAGCTCCCGCAGAAATTCAATTAACCGCACCGCCTCTCTGTGAAGCTCAATCTCCTGCTCCTGGTCAGGCAGAGTCTTCACATAGCCGGCATCCTCAAACTGCCCCGTAAACTCCGCGATTTTCGTATCGTTCATAAAAAGCTCCAGCCCGTTCAAAACAGTCAGGCGAATGGAAAAATTCACCTTGTCCCACGGCTGGAGCTTTTTATCCTCAAAATAGCAACCCCTTGTGGTAATCAGGCATTTTTCGTATATCAGAGGGTACTCCCCCTGGGACAGCACAATGCCGCTGTCATGGAACTCCTTCAAAAAATCCTCCGTATCCCCTATGTAGGTAAACAGTCCCGGATGCTCGGGATTCACAAAATGCCCCAGTTGGCAGTGTCCGCTGATGTATTTATACACATGAAAGCGGCACGCCAGGGCAATCATTCTGTTATACACATCCTTCCCAGGAATGTCCCGGGTGAGAAGCGGGACCTCTCTGGCATGTCCCATGCCGATATTCCCTTCAGCGTTTTCACTGTCCTCCGCCGCATTCTCCCGCCTGTCCTGCAATATATTCCGGTAGCCCTCCTGCGCCGTATCCAGATTCAGAGGCTTATACCTGCTCTCATAATACTTTTTTCTGCCAAACGGGGCATAATTCTCATCCAGCAGAATCATCTCCCCATTCTCAAGCGCAGGATACTGTTTCGCAATCCGTTTCAGCACCTCCCACTCATCCTGGGAATTTTGCTTATTTTCCTCCTCAGCCTGCCGTAAAGCCGCTTCGATCTCCTGTTGGCTGTCTGTTCCCCAGCAAAGCGGATGAGGGGCAAAATTTGAGTGATAGGAGCCGTCCTCGTAACAGAAAAAACACGAGCACGGAATCTTCTCGTACAGCTCCTTTTTCGCTCCGTCCAAATCCTTAACAACCAGGTTGTAGCAGGCGTTTATAACCGGTACGCCTTCATAGGCGACCATATTTGCAATCGCCATCACGGTAAGCGGCTGTGTATTGACCACCATTCCCGGCACCAGCAGTCCCTCCTCATAGACCTCCTTCATATATTCGTCCGACACGCCCGTCCCCCAGAGCCTCCACACAAAAAACGCCGCGACAAGCCCGAATATAATTGCCGGAATAAAGCTTTTCAGAAGGATGCTGACGCCCACGGCCAGCGCCAGGCTGATAATAATCCCCCAAATTGATCTGCCCCGCTGCTTCAGCACCCTTCCGATGTGCTCGTCCTGTTTACGTATCCGTGCCACATCCGCATGAATGCCGGACGTTACACTGGCTTTAAATTGTGAATAATCTGTCATATCCTCTCCTATCCGCACGCTTCGGCGTGCCCTCGACTCATGATATAAGCCTTGATACTCCGTCCTTTCGTTGACACGGCAGCGCAAAAGCTTATAGTGCATTGTACCATAATTTTGTGCGCTTCGGCGCACATGGAATCAAAAGTTGACACAATGCTCTTTTGTGTCAACACCGTACCATATCAGCAGGAAATCAAGTGCGAGCGCAGCGCGCATTTGATTTCACCTGATATGGTAACGAAAGAATCAAATCTGCAAAGCAGATTTTAAGCGCACAGCGCGTCAGACGCGCAGCGGCTGGATTCTTGAGTGTATTATACCATATTCTCATGCGCCTCGGCGCATATGGAATCAGAAGTTGACACAATGACCTTCTGTGTCAACATTATACCATAATTTTGTGCGCTTCGGCGCACATGGAATCAAAAGTTGACACAGGTTTTCCTTTGTGTCAATGTTTCATCCCCCATGTCCATTATTATAGAAGCTCCAGGCTATGCCGTCTTTTTCCGGCTGCGTGACAACAGCGAGCATCCGGTTCCTCTGTCGACAGCCAGATATTCCGCCAGCTGTTCCTCCTCAAAAACCGGCTTTTTGCGTCTTTTCGGTTTATCCTCGGAACGGCTCCCGGAATGCTGTGCCCGTCCTTTTTTTACCATTGTCATCTTGGAAACAGAAGCATAAAGAGGCTGGCTCCCGTCTGCCGCAAACACAGAGACCTTATAATAGCAGTCTGCTTCCTCGCCTCCAAGGGGCTCCAGCTCCGCCAGCACTGTGGTATCTCCCAAAAGCAGCCGGGAAAGGAACGCCTCCTCGTCCTGGCACCGCAGCTCGATCACCGTTTCTTTCGCCCACTTTCCGGAAGCCTCACAAAACGGAGCTCTCCCCTGCCTCCAAAACCCAAAGCCGAACTGCCAGACTGCCGCAAGGAACACTATAACAAGCAGGACAACGCACACAATGCCCGGCAAGGTAAACAGCGTGTTCCCGCTTTTTCCGGTGATCGCCGTCCCTGTGGCCTTAAGCGAAAGCACCGGCTCCACAAGCATTTCCAGAAGATGCTTCCATGCGGCAGGATTTATCCAGGACACGCCTTTTATTCCCGTACCGCCTCCCGCGCCTCCGGAAAAGTCCCTCGCAAGCCGTTCCAGGGCTTCCTTCCACGCCCCGTCCCACTCCCATACCCAGATGGATTTCTCCGCCGTCAGAACGGCTTTAATGGGCGTATATAGTCCAATCAGAAGCAGCCAATACCACGCGGCAAAGACAATGCCCGCAGCTTTGGCAAACGCCGGCTTACGCACCCTGCCTCCCCTGACACACAAAAAAGAGCCCAGGCCGGCAATACATTTTGTTATTGTAAGATAAATTGTCATATCCAGCAGCGTGGCAGGGGACGCCTGAATGCCGAATGTGCACAGCAACGCGGCAGCCGCCGTGATGACAAGCATCGCCGCGGCTGCCGGCACAAATAAAATCGAAATTTTGCCGGATGGCTGATATGTACGGTTCATATGATCTCCTTACAGAATAACGGATATGATTGGAAAATCAGTTCGCCGCCGAAGCGCTTTTTTTCTGCCTGTTTTTCCAGACGGATGCCAGGATGTCTTTCAATACAAGGAACGAATCCAGCTCACCGTATCCGTATTTCTTTTCCAGCTCCTGTAACAGCTTTTCCAGCTCCGCCTCATAGCTGGAGGCGTCTACCTCCTCCTGATACCTGGCCAAAATGGGGTATTTTTTGCTCCACGCCTTTGTCCAGTCTATCTTATCCGACAATTCCCGGCTGGTTTTGTCAATTGCCTCCTGTATCTCCTTGACGTCAATATCAAATTCAACCAGCTCGTCCAACGACACCCCATACAGCACCGCAAGCCTCTTTGACTGGCGGATATCCGGCAGGGTTTCATCCGTTTCCCATTTTGAAACGGTCTGCCGGCTGATGCCCAGCTTTTCTGCAACCTCCTCCTGGGACAGCCCCTTTTTCTTTCTGGCATGAAATAAATGATTTCCCAAGCTCATGACGCTACCTCCTTATCCTGTTATGCCTCTATTATAGCATTGCCGGCCCGGTAACGCCACCAAACATGCGGTACAATTCCGCCCGTTTTATTTACATGGTTTTATTTGCATCTGCCCACGGTGCAGGAGCGTTTCCATTTCCGGGCGGCTTTCATGCCTGTCCTCTTATACGGAAAAAGGCCGTACGCAGCTCAAATCGGTTTTCACCAGGTTTAATCGCGCACAACCTTTTTTAGACGGACAATCCTTCCTGCCATATTTTGAAACCTTATTGTTTCCGATTCCTTTAAAATATCGCCCTGGACAACAAATACATAAAAATCCCCGCTCTCCTTATCCTTGCAGCTATAAATGCTGTAATTCATCAGTGTCAGCACGGGGTTCATGTAAATAAGCGCCTTCTTTATATATACAAGCCCCAAGGTGATAAGCAGGAGCAGATAAATGCCTAAGCTGTACAAATGCCCTGCTGTCGGCAGGGACAGCCCGGTTAAGACCAGCAGGGAATAATTTGTGAAATAATTCTCACCCGTTAAATCCTCAAGCTCCGTGATGGTCACGGATTTACCTGATGACGAAGCCTTAACGGAATCGTCCCTTTTCAGAATCAGAACAGTGAAAACCAACCCCGTAACAGCCAATCCGCACACTATGGCCAATGTGACAATGACCATCCAAAAGGACCATTCCCCGGGTTTTACAGAGTCCTGAGCAAAAAAACCGTCACCCGCAAGCCTCAATGCGTAGACGACATGAAAAAGCAGCATGCAGCTCAGGTAATAGCCCACCCCGTCCACCGTTATTTTCTTCATACTTCTTCCGCCCTGTCCATAAAGAAATTATATCTGAATCCCTTTGCCAGCATTTTCATGACCTTATCCAAATTTTTTGTCGTAACCGCAATTTTTTCCCCATCAAAATCACTCTCCGTAAAAGCGCCTCCGCTCTTATCGAGCAGACGCCTTTTCAGCTCCTGCGGACGTACCTGCTTCATCTGCCGAAGATAGTCCCGGTCCGAAAATACCTTTGTTAAATTTAAGTATATATTCTTCTGGTTCGATTTATTCTTTATCAGCTCCGCTGACTGCAAAAATTCCCATTGATCTACTTCCGAAAGCTTTTCCATTACGGTCCGTTTTAAATACTCATGATACTTGAATATGGAAATAAAATTCTCACGGTGGAAAATAAACACCCAGCCTTCCTTTGCGGAACCAGGGGCACAGATAATAAAATCAACACAGTTATTTAACAGGAAAAGCTTCCCCGGGTCCACCGCCTCCAGCTTGTCGTTTCCGGACATCAGCACCTTTTTCCCCTTTAACATCCCTGTCAGCGTCTGCTGCTTTGAGCATAAATAATAGCAATTGTTTTGATACCGCAATTCACAGACGCTTAAATTTGCCTCCGACACCTTTTTCTTATTTTCTTTATCCTTAAAGTCTTTTGCAGCTTTTACCAATTCTAAAATAACGTCCCAATGATTCCGAATCTGGTCTATGGATAAGTATTCATACGTTTCCGCCTCGTAAGAGACAGGGTTGAACGGTACGCATCTTCTGTGGCACATGTCTTCCAAATGTTTACAGATATCTCTTATAAACGCATTGTTCATATTATCCGGCAGGCAAATCGCAAAATTTTCATCTTTTTTCTTTAAGAGATATTTTAAAGAATAAAAATTAACCCTCCCTGCAACGAGCAGCGACGCCGTATGCTGCAATATCTCATCCAAATTCAGGCTCTCGACACTATCCATAGTTCCTCCAGATACGCTTTATCCTCCGCCGCAGGAAAGCTCTCAGCTTCCTGTCCACACTGCCAGACTGTTACAATCAAAGACCCCGCAGCAAGCTGCGGGGTATCAAGCTCGCAACGCAGCAAAGCTCAATGCGTCCAGAGGACGCTATGGTCTTTGACCCTCTCGGCATTGGCCAAATGGATGCCGACGCATCCGCTTGGCTCATTGTCCCCAGGAATAAATTGGTATGATATATTTATGTTACAGCACAAAGCATGCCTTTTCCATACAAACGCATCGACAAAATTCGACAATATATTTGTCTTCAATATCTGCTTATGATGTTGTCCTGTCCCTCCTGGGACTCGTCAATCTGCGTGCATTAGAACAGCTTCTCACATTTCAGCAAAATGCTCATTCAACATTGTAGCATCTGGCCGTATATTTTTTACTTCTTCATATGAACTGTTCAACTCTTTAATAAGTGTTTGAATCAAAGAATCATTTGACTCAGCTTCAACATGAATAACATTTGCAGTAAGTTTTAGGTAATCTTTTTTCGCTTTGCAGAAAATGTATGACAGGAAACCATCTTCATCATCAAATCGGTAAAAATTCATTACATCTTTTTCAACTGTTTCAACCGAAACCAAATATTGACCATTTTGATTATAAAAATTGTTTGATAACTCAAATGCTTCATTAACCATCTTTCGTAATTTGCCGTAAATTCGTTTATTGTGATCTATGGTACCCATCAAGACAGCTTCCGTGTATTTATTTTCACCTGCAATTAATAGTTCAAGCAGCTTTCCCAAATACGGATAAATAAACCAATGCTCACGTTCAAATTGATCCTTTATCGGAAAATCCTCCGAAAAATATCTGAATACTCTATCATCATTTGATTTCGCTATTTCTTTTATGACGTTTTCATTGTAATAGTTTTTACATTTTGTATTAGGGTTCATATAACTGCATGCCTCATACAACGCAGGTACCTCACGCGCATGAAGGCAGTCCAACACTCCAAAATCACGATTTTCCATAGCTAACGCAATCATTTTCTGTCTGAGTCCGCGCTCCTCACTGTGATATCTCAGCATTACGTCAAGCGTATCGTGGTAACCTATCTCGCGTCTTTTAATACTTGTCCCTGCTGCAAAACCAAAAACCCTGTCATGACAATCATATTTACTGTCATCCACAAACCAAATATAGCCGTTATCCATTAAATATTTCAAAAAATCATAATTTTTAAACTCAAGCGCATAGTCAATTACCGTTTTGTTATATTCGTCTGGGTTAAGTATAAGTTTATCTTTATGGTTAATATATTTATCCCACATAGCCTTGTCTTTAGAAAATGCAATTTCATAATTTGTGACATGCCCACTGATTGGGACAAAATGTCTTCCGGCACTTAAAATTTCTTCGCAGGATACATCGAGTAACTCGCAAAAAAATGGTAAGTCATAAACTTGAATTGCTTTATTTCCTCTTATAATTTGAGATATCCGATTCTGTAATTTTGCAATTAAGGAACCATCTTCCCAATCCGAACCACTGAGCTTAATGTAAGCTATGCAAAATTTTCGAACTTTATGGTATTTTTCCAGAATAAGTTTCTTAAGATATAAGCCGATTTCTTCGTTGTTTTTTTCTAAAATGAACATATATGGCACCTCCCGTACCTATATCTTAGTTTATGTCCGAAGAAAATGATAGACTGTATTTGTATATATAAAAAGCTTAAAAAAATAATGGACGTAAAAGTATATGCTTTTCGCATATATAAAGTATTTTTTTCTGTTTTCATCATGCCTTTCTGAATTCACTCATAACCGTATATTTTACAATAATTTCATTTTTCCGTGAGCAGAAAACTATGCCGATAAATCGGTCAGCACATGAAATTTCAGTATACAATGATAAAAAACTAAATCACTGCTCCAAATCAGCTTCACGCAGATCAGGATAATTTTTAAGGTCAAGGAAGTCCAGCACATAGGTAGCTTTGATAATTTTCTCCGTCGAAAGTGGTTTCAGCAGCTTTTGCGCTCCTGCCATGACAGACTTATTATCCCGGCTTGCCAGTAAGCATTCATATAATGTGGATATCTGCCATTCCAATTGACTGCTTGCTTACATTTTTTATTTAATATTACTTTATTTATGTTATTTTGACTTTTTAAAAAACGGCTTCTCTACACTGAGAAGCCGCACAAATAATTTCCTTTATGAAAAACTCCACGCTAACCACCGCCATCACACCCAAATCATAGCATGTATCCTAACATGATTATCCTGTTCCTACACATCCGGTATTCCTGCCATTCCCGGTTGCTCTGTATTCCTTCCTGCCTCATACTCCTCCACCGCCGGGTCCACAATATCCGTGGTCCTTTTCCACTCCTTCGTCCCCTCTACCTTCGCCGCAGGCTGAGTATGCTTCGCCAGGAACCTGGTCAGGGGTAAATATCGATCCAAATCTCGTTGTTTCCTTCCTTCTGGGACTCGTCAAAGATCAGCTGCAGCCCCCAGTGCAGGTGGGTGACTTCGATATTGTTCACGTTCTGCTTGGTGCTGTAGCCGGTGTGGCCCATATAGGATTGTGTCAAGCACAGACTAAACTTTTTTAAGAACCTTGTAACAATTTCTTCTAAGCCTCCTGAATAATTCTATCAATTACTCCCAACTAACAATTCCAAATGGCACAAACCCGGTATGGCTTTCTTCAAAGTACAAATTAGTTACCACCTTTTTCAATCATTTCTTTTATGGCTTTATCAAAATCAGATTCAATAGGCTGTTTTTTATTATAAATCTCATACTCTCCATAAGCCTTCGCGGAAGCTTTGCGATGTGATATGCTCCCATTGTCTCTTAGAATCTTATATTGTCTGAACTCAAGAAATGCATTAACACTTTTTTCAAACTCCGCCATAGTAAATACATTTTCCCGTTCAATCAAATCTTCGATATAATCAAAATATCCTGTGACTGCCCGTTCTAATTGCCGAATCTGCTTCTCTTCAAGATAATTTTTTGCAATTGATACATCGGATTTCAGAATTCTCCCATCTGGCGCATTCTTCCACGTCGTCAGCCCCATATGTTCCTTTTGATGATCCGCAGATTTATACACAATCTCTGCTGCAGTATGATTCGTTATCGCATAATGAAACTTATTCTGTATAGTAGCAAAAAAATGGTAAGCGACCTCGGAATCTCTTGTATAATCTATACTACACTCTGCAAATACATCCGTGATCTGCTGCCATATTCTGCGCTCACTTGCACGGATAGAGCGTACTCTTTCAAGAAGTTCCTTGAAATAATCTTTTCCAAAAGCAGTTTCCCCTTGCTTTAATCTCTCATCATCAAGCACAAAGCCCTTTTTTATATACTCTTTCAAGACTCGGGTTGCCCATATCCGAAATTGTGTGGCTTTTTTTGAGTTTACTCTGTAGCCAACAGATATTATTGCGTCAAGATTATAAAATCTTGTTTCAGCTATTTGCGTTTTTCCTTCCATTGCGCCATGCTGAGTGGTTGTTGCAAAAATTGCAACAACCACTGTTTCATTCAATTCGCCCGTAGCAAATATGTTTTTCAAGTGCCTGCTGATTCCAGACTTATCAATACCAAAAAGCTCAGCCATGGCCTTTTGGGTAATCCATAAATCTTCATCTTTTATATAGACATTGACTGATACATCGCCATCATCTGAATGGTACAACACCATTTGCATCTGTTTTGAAAAGTCAGACATATTTATTCCTCCAACATCAAACCATTTCCATACTCCCATATATTTCATCAAACCAATAACCAAACAAAGCATTCCAAATCTTTTATTCACTTTATTTTCGCTCGGATCATCTCATCTGCTTTCGGCAACGCATATTTCAACAATTTATCCGCAAGGGCAATTCCCCCCTCCGGCAATAAATTGCTGCTTTCACTCCACATAGCCGGATAAACCACCACCCTGCTTGTCCGCCCCTGCATCTTGACATAATGCTGTCTTCCGTTACCGACAATCTTATACTCCGCTCCCATTGCGTTTAGCGGCTCCAGCAATTCTTCCTGCCGATCATAAGACAATTCAGATGGCAATTCAGAACTTTGACTCCACTTCATCAGCTCCAGCGCTGCTAACCGATCCAACAGTCCATGTGCTCGTTGATTCCAGTAATGCATCAGACACTCATGGCAGGCACTGTCGCAC
>ERZ808051.752-NODE-752-length-29709-cov-34.863222_pt1 | contig 29709 bp, 22 predicted proteins | sample MGYA00380199_ERZ808051 | MGnify/ENA primary metagenome ERZ808051 (study PRJEB31490, sample SAMN06133391) | mouse gut metagenome | isolation source: J11 | host: mice | place: China: Chengdu | collected 2015-05 ...
ACAGACGCGGTGGAAGAAACCATGCAGAAAGTCACGGACTTCTACCGTCTGGCGGGAGAACGGATGGACACCTTCCTGTCCGCTCTGCCGGAAACGGACATCGCAGCGGCTGATATCCGTCTCCCCGAAACTGCCGGCGCTCTGGAGGGAATACCCTCGTCTGAAAGGGAGGCTGTGGAAATCGTCAATCACTACGACGCACTTCTGTATGTCAACGGCGACGTGGACAAAGAAGCACTCCCCGGTTTACAGGAAATTCTGGAAAAATCTTATCATTACACCACCCAAAAACAGTATGCCGATCTGAAAAAGATCGGGTACTCCTTACATTAACACAAAAATACGGAGGGCGGCGGGAACTGTTTTCCTGCCCGCTCTCCCCGGAAAGGAGCTAACAAAACATGTCATTTTTAGATGCAGATTCTTTTATCTTTGACGGACAAAGCAGCGATTCCTACAACCTGATGATGTGCTGGATCGACGACACGGCAAACGTTTCTGCAAACGGCCTGCGAAGAACGATCAGCAGCGGCGAGACAAACCATGTCCGCTTAAAAACCAACAATTACGGTGTGAACTTTGAGGGAAACATCGAATTTTCCTTCTATGTCATTAAAAGGGACGAGACGCCTTTTACCAGACAGGAATCCATGGCGGTAAATCTCTGGCTTACCGGATCCACCGTGCCGAGAGCCTTATACTTTAACGACAGCGCCATCCCATCGCTCCACTACTACGCTGTCTGCACGGAGATTGAGGACAAGGTAATTCTGGAGCATCAGGCCAAAAGGCTGGTCTTTCAGACCAACTCTCCCTTCGGCTTTACCGATCCTGTCGAGAAACGGTTTTATGTCACCGGCGAGGAGATTTTCTCCATAGACAACCTTGCAGACACGGTAAGCGGCATCTTTTACCCGTCTATTCTCTTATCCGCCGAAAACGGAAGCACTGTCGTCATGGAAAACGTGAGTGACCAAAAATCCGTAACTTTTACCCTCTCCTCTGTTACGCCTGACAGTCCCGGGAAGCGAACCATCCTGATTGACTGTGGGCAGATGAAACTGACAGACGAAAACAATGGCGGCCGTCTCCTGCCGTTTCACGAAGTCGGCTGGACGACACAGTATTCCAGCTATATCTCCTCCACTGGCGAACACATGGAATCTATTTACTGGTTCCGGTTAATACGGGGAACAAACACCATCAGGATCACCGGAGACTGCGAAGTCACCTTTATCTTTGAATTTCCCAGAAAGGCAGGCTGTTTATGATTTATCTGGCAAAACCAACAGGCGATATTCTTGGCAGACCAAACGGTCTGAAAGAAGAAACCTGTAAACTAAAAAAGACATTGACCGACATGTGGGAGCTCTCCTTCGAGGTCAATAAATACGTGGACGAAAACGATAACTTCCGTCCTTCGGATTATTATGAATCCCTCTCCGAAAAAATGTATCTGGTACTGGAATGCAGCGCGGCCAACACACTTTTCCTGATAGATGCCAAGCCCGTTATCACAAACGACGGCATACAGGAAACCAAAAGCATTACGGCGCACACGGTGGAATGCGAACTGCAGCAGAAATTTCTCCGCAGCTTTTATATCAATAACGGCACGTCGGAAAGTCTGGAATATCTGGCAGATGACAACACAGACTCCTATACCGGTCTGCCGAAAGAGTACATACGGATTGTCAATTTCGACCGCCCGGAGCTTTCCCTGCTGCATCTGGCATTGCAGGAAACCGGATGGACGGTAGACGAAGCTCTCAGGACCGCCGAAATGGAAACCTGCGCCGGAAAATACCAGTTTGGCGTGGATGGAAAAGATATTTACTCCTTCCTTATGAATGAGGTCGCGCCTACCGCAAACATACTCTTTTTCTTTGACCGGCGTAAACGCGTGTTAAGTTTCCGGTCCTTTCAAAACATCGGTAAGGACACCGGCATATGCATCGGTCTGCGCAATCTCGCAAGCCGCATTCAGGTTGAATCTACCACGGATGCGGCGCTGATCACCAAATACCGTCCGGCCTGTGAAGACGGTTCCGGCGTTTCGTATGTCAACTTCGGCGATCCCTGCCTGTACAATCTGGACCATTTCGCTGACACCCACAATGAATACGGGGATTATCAGTATGTCACTAAATCTTTCCACGACCAGTATACAGAATGGAAAAACAAGCGCGAAGAACTGCGGCCGGACTACATTGCCATGACAAGGGAGTATAACAAGACTCTGCTGGCGGTCAGCGAATTACAAAACCGCCTGCCCAACGACGGGTGCAGCATTGACTACAAGACCTGCAAGGCGGACGAACTGGCCTTTTCCTTAAACGCTTACGAGAAGGCACTGGCCGCATTGATCACCTTGTATAAAAAGGACTATCCCGATCTCTATACCGATCCCGGCACCGAGTTAGATGAAACGCATCTGCGCACCACGATGTACTGGCACGATTACTACGCTTACAAATATCAGATCATCCCCTCCGTACTGGAGGCCATGAAAATCTGGTACGAGACAGACGCGGAAGGCAATCTCCTGAAAGACGGGGACGGCGGCTATCTTTTGTGCGAAAACGGAAATCCCGCTTACGCAGGCGACCCCTCTATGGTAAAGCCTGTAAACGCCTTTCTGTACGAATTTGACCTGTACGGTCTGACAGAACTGAAAGCAAAGAAAAAAGCATGGATGGAATGTGTCAATCTCTTATACCGGGACGGCTTCATCACCTCCGGTACGAAGGAACATCCGGAAGCCTGTCTGACTCCTGACGAAACCGGATGGGAAAGACTGACAGACAGCCAGAAAGCACAGTTCACTACCTTCTCCGCCTTCACGGACACACTGGAAAGCTATCTCGACTACATGTCCTTTGAACCCCGTGACAACGCCATAACCGGCACCTTCTGTAAAGGCATTATCCGCCTGTGCGAGGATGCCATATCTGGGCGGCAGAGAGAAATAGACGCGCTCCAGGAACGCCTCGATTCTGTCAGCGCAAGCAGGGACGCTCTCTCCTCCTGCGTTCTTCCGCAGAACCATTTCAGCGCGGAAAACCTGTATCTCTTCCACCTGCTCGCCAACGAAGCGGATTACAGCAACAAAAATATCGTGACCACCAATTTAGACGATATCGTGACCATGATCGACGTGGCCGAAGCGCTCTATCAGGACGCCAATACGCATCTGGATATCGTGTCCCGCCCGCAGTACGCTTTCCGCACCACCATTGACAATTTGTTTGCACTGGAAGAGTTTGCACCGATGCGGAAGGATTTCGCCATCGGAAACTTTATCCGGCTGGTGCCCGATCTGTTCCGCGACGACTCTGTAAAACTGAGGCTCATATCCATCGAACTGAATCCGCTCCAAAACACAGGCGATATCTCCGTGGAATTTTCTACCATGACCAAATCTCTGTCAGGCGTTACAGACCTGACTTTTCTTTTCGGGGACGGCGCTGCCGGTTCCTCTTCCTCTTCCGGATCCTCATCCGGCGGCGGCGGCGGAACCTACGGCAAGAACGACGCGGAAATCCAGATCGCCAACAATATGTTAAACGCTCTGTTGAAATCCGAAGCTTTCGGCACACAGGTGTCCGACGTAATTCTGGACAGCATCAAGGCAAACAAGGGAAATTTCGGAAAGCTGCTGGCTCACAGCGGAATTTTCGACAGTCTGGAGAGCGGCAGTATTAAAATTAACGGCGACTGCCTGACGAATGCGGTGAAATCCAACAATTACAATGGCACGCCTGATGCCCCCTTCGACAACACCAGCGGAACCATTATCGACTTAACGAACGGCGATTTCAACTTCGGCGGCGGCAAGCTCAAGCTGAACGACGGGGATCTGCTGGTGGAGGGCGACGTGATTGCCGACAGTCTGGTCGCCAACCAGTCCGGCACAATCGCCGGATGGAAATTTGATGAGAGCGGATTTTACAAAGTCGGTGAAAACGGGGAGAAACAGATGGTGCTGGGGGATGAAGGCATTTCCGCCGGGGAGAGCTTTTCTGTAAAGCAGGATGGGAAGTGCGATATCAAGGATATTGACCAATTGGATATCGGCCCCATCCATCTGTCCAGGGATTCTTCCATTGCAATCGGCAAAAATGCAATATCCTCTCTGGGAACCGATCAGGATAAAAAGTGCGGTATGAGTTACTCACTCGATACAGAAGGGTTTCACATTTATAACGGGGGCAATTCTGCGACGTCTGATGAAACATTTGCAGACTTGCAGATCCAGTCATTGGGAACCGGCGGTTTCTTAAAGTTGGGGAAACGATATCAGGCACGTCATGAATCCTATTCCTCATATCGTGACAACAAAGCAGACTGCACATGTATCGTTGACAGTATGGGAATCCACGGAACGAGCAAAACATCTACTCAGACCGGATATTACCACCACTTAATGGATGCAAATAATGCCACCTCTGACTCTGTCCATGAATTACTTCCCTTGGAGGATTCCCGAAATGACTTTAATCCATTTTGGGTTTTAGCGAATAATCTTCCCGGTGCAAATGAGAATGAAAATTTTCCCAATTATAGTAACGTCACATCCTTTGAAGGCTTTGAGAGTAGTGATACCATCAAAAAGAATGTATTTGAATATGGTCAAAATATTATAAATACATTCCTGCTGTCACAAACCAGCAGTTCCGGTTCCCAGTTACGCATTTCCGACACCGGTATGATCTACACCTATGCAAGCTCGTCAGAAAAATACAAACACGATATCAATAAGCAAATTGCAAAATCCCTTGATCCCCGCAGGCTTTACGATCTGCCAGTCATCCAGTTTAAATATAACGATGACTATTTAAGCAGAGACGACCAGCGTTACGGCCAGGACATCATCGGCTTTCTCGCCGAAGACGTCTACGAAACCTACCCCATCGCCTGCAACTTAAAAGACGGCAAGCCCGAAGTGCCGGAGTACAACATGCTGATCGCCCCCATGTTAAAGCTGATTCAGGAACAGCATGAAGAAATAGAAAACCTGAAACAGCGCGTCGCCGCTTTGGAACAGCAGTCAGCTCCGTCATAGATGCCATCACATGCCGCGAAACAGATAACTGCTTTGACAGCAAAACACAACATACACGACAGCACAATCACAGATCAGGACAAACCTGTCAGTGAACTGTCAGAAGGAGGAACATCATGGAATTATTAAAAAAAGATATCACCCTTGGCTTCTACAACGACACAGGCCTCATCAACCTGCCTGTGTCGCAGTATGACACCGAACGGGTCATTTCCATCGCCTTCACAAACGATGGAAAACGCTTTGCCCTGCCCGAAAACACTTCCGTCTTTTTGAAAGCGGTTAAGCCTGACGGCAAACAGATCAACACAGACGAATGGTGCAGCATACAGGAAGGCAGAGCCATCATTAAAGTAGCGAAACAGCTCTCCGCCGTTCCCGGCATCGTGAAATGCGAGCTTGTCTTAAGTGACAGCACAGGAAAGCAGTATACCTCCAGCCATTTCAATATCGTGGTCAGCAAATCCGTACACAACGATGAAAACCTGACCTCGTCTGACACCTACAAAAATATCATCGATGTACTTTTGGAACTGGAAACCCTGAAAAAAGATCTGGTATACAGGAAAGATAAGGATCAGCCGGGCGGCGTGCCTTCTCTGGATGAAAACGCGAAAATTCCGAGACATGAACTGTACGACGCGAATCTGGATCAGCCGGGCGCCGTCAGGCTGGTTGACTCCACAGAGAGCGCATCCGTCACGGAAGCCGCCACACCCAATTCGGTAAAGATGATCCGCGATGCCCTGCAAAGCCACACCGACGATACCGGAAATCCCCACGCCGTCACCAAAGAACAGGTAGGACTCGGAAACGCAGATAACACCGCCGACGCAGACAAACCCGTATCCACGGCACAGCGGGCTGCTATCGACGCTTCTCTTCTGGAGGCCAAATCATATACCGATGTCCACACGGAAAACGGAACGATTCATGTGTCCACAGAAGAAAAAAACCGGTGGAACGATGCCTGCGAAGCATTGAACAGCGAAATTTCCAGAGCAACAGAGACGGAAACGGAAATCGCCGACCATCTGGCCAGGGAAGTTGCACGGTTAGATGAAGTCACATCCAGAGTCACTTACGGGATCTGTACAACCGCCGCGGAAACCGCCTCCAAAACGGTGGTCTGCGATGGCTTCCGTTTCACAGACGGCGCGGAAATCACTGTAAAATTCACTGCGGCCAACCTGGCTGCCAATCCTACCCTCAATGTAAACGGTACAGGCGAAAAACCAATTTATTACAGGGGCCGCCCCATCTTCGCCAAGTATCTGGCTGCCGACAGTACCTATGCCTTCCGCTATAACGGTGCACAGTATGAGCTGGTCGGGGATATCGACTCCGGAAACGGCGCATCCGCCGAGGAGATCGGCGTTTTGGAAAATCTTCTGACACAGGACCGGCAAAATCTGGTTGCCGCCATCAACAGCCTTACCCTCTCCTACGCTGAAACTCTGGCTATACTTGGCGGGGTCAAGGCAATTACCGTCACTTTAGACGCGGCGGATGATGCGAATGTGGAAGGACAGACCGTCACTCTGCGCAACGTGACAACCGGAGAGGAAACAAGTCAGACTTACGCGGACGGCGGAATCGCCTTTGCCGTATACGGAGACATGCCGTATGACATTACAGTCAATGCGCTGTCGCATCATATAACTCCCGATCCCGTGCGTATCTGTCTTTCCGATACAGATACCGGCGCGGTGCATTTGCCATATCGTGTAAACGCGCTGAACGATCTCCCGTGGGCGAAGATCGCCGAATACGCCGAAACCGGAAGGGCTGCAGCGCTTTTTAGCCTGCATGACGCTAAGGAAGTGGAACTGACGGACGGAAATAAAATTACCGTGGAAATCATTGGCTTCGATCACGATATTCTCACAGACAGCGAAGAACAGACCGCCGGTATTACTTTCGCCATGAAGAACTGTCTCAAAAAAGACTTCACCATGAACACGACAAATACCAATGTGGGGGGCTGGAAAGATTCGGAAATGAGAAGCCGCCGGATTACAGAGGAATTTTATGACCTGCTGCCGCCGGATATGCAGTCCACACTGAAACAGGTCGACAAACAGACCTCCGCCGGAAACAATTCCACTGCCATTGACACAACCGCAGACAGCGTCTTTCTTCTTTCCAGCGTGGAAACCGGCGTTACCGGTCTCAGCACTCCGTACACACAAGAGGGAACTGCCTACCCGGGCTTCTCTGACAATGCATCCCGGATAAAGCATTCCGATACAGACAACAGTGCCTGTACATGGTTCCTGCGCTCTCCCTACAAGGGAAATACGACAGGATTTAAGACGATTAACCAATCCGGCGCGGATTCCAACGCAACTGCAAACACCACCCAGGGGCTGGTTGTGGGCTTCTGCGTATAGACAAAGAAAGAAGGAGAATCACATGAAACAAATAGAACAAACCATTCAGGCTGTCAAAGACTGGTCAAAAAATCTGTTGGAGAACCACATCCACGAACTCGACCCTGACAGCTTACTTCGAAAAACGGGAAATGCGGGAAAAACTACCGTATCATTTACGCCCGCTTCCTCCAGATCGCTTCCTGTTTCCGATGAAAATATGGAAGTCATACTCGGCAAGGTTAATAAGTACCTTGCCGATCTGAAAAATGTGGCATTCAGCGGATCATACTCTGACCTGAGCAGCAGACCGACTATTATCAGCAGCTACACATCCCTTTCCTATAAACCCATATCGCAGTTCAGTTTTCGTTCTGCCGCCGTATCCGGCGCGGCAAAGTATGAGATCACCCGGTTATTTTCCGGCTCAAGAGGCTACCTGCTTTCAAGCACAACACATTCTGCCACTTCTGCCTCCACCAGTCTGATTTACAATTTTAATGATACCACACTGGAAAACTCTTATCCTCACGCGAGAAATGCCAGCGGATATAGCTCCTCCGGCGATAATTCAAACTATCCGATCAACAAAAACTGGATCAATTATGCCATCCTTGCCATCGGAACAGGAGGCGCCGCCTCAACATCCGCACAGAGTGCGAACGATTATTCGGCGGCAAGGCTGCTGATCGGCAAGGCCAACTCCTATGCAAACAACAACACCTCCAACTGGAACGGTTATACCGTTCATAACTGTGCTTTGGGAAGCAACGGCGGACAAACAGTCAGATGGAATGTCGCTGTAACAGCCGGCACAGCCACTGTAAAACCGGCTGTTTATATACAGATTCCGAAAGGATCCTGGGCCATGGTGAGCTGTTTTCTGCTGCCTCTGGGCGCAGGCGTTCCGAGCATATTAGCGCTGGATTCTACCGGGACGACAAGCTATGGCCGGGGAACTATGTATGCATGCAGAGGCGTTGAATCAAAATCCTATTGCTAATATAAGGAGGCAAATATCATGTTTAAAATGTACTATAACAACACCGACACTTCCATTGAAATATTCGGATTTATGGATACGGACGACGGGAGAATCAGTATTCTCTGTGAATCCCCTGTCGAAAACAATTCCGGTTTCAAAATCTTTGAGGAAACAGGTTCCGAAAAGTCGCTTATCTTTGACGGTTCCGACTACAAATACCGCTGGGATGTCCTGGAAGAAAACAGGCCGCCGGATGAGATCTGGTATACGAATATACCAGACTGTCAGCAGACAGAACCCTGGCCTGTTCACCCTGATCCTGACGACGCGATTGTTTTAGAAGATCCCCTCAGCGCGCAGGAGTTAACCGAAGCCATAGCCGACCTCATGTGCGAGGTCAGCATGATGCAGCTTAACATTTAACCGAAAGAAAGGAGGTGCTCACATGGCATACAGAATTTTAAAGAGTCTGATCTCAAACAGCGCAAAATCCGGCGCGGAACTTACCGAAATGGCCGATGTTTATTATGGCGCGGGCAGACTGACCACCGAAGAATACTGCGATATCCTTGAGAGAATCCATTCCATGGAAAGCTGATTCTTCTAAAATCCAATGAGCCGCTGCACAGCGGATGAAGTATCATCCGGCCGGCAGCGGCTCAAACTTTAATAGAAAAATTTATCCAAACTTCGCAATATCATAAGTGAGCGTGATATCCTTCTCCCCGTAAAGCTTAAAATAATTCTGCACGATACGGTCCGTCACCACGCGCACATTCTCGCGCTCCGTTCCCAAAAGAACCACCAAAAACTGGGAGCTGCTGTACCTCGCGCCCACGTCCACGCCACGCAGTGACTTGCAGATCGCCTGCTCCATACACTGCATGGCGGTTTCCATGCGCTCCAGCTTAACCTCGCTGCCATTTGAAGAAAACAAGGTGAACAGCAGAAGCTGCGTCTCCTTCTTGCTTCGCGCGGACATATGTTTCACGAAATCATACACATGATTGAACTCGTCATAATCCACCTGGAATGCGCCCTGATAGGTCTCCTGATTCCTGATGGCATCCATAATCTTATCCAGATCGTTCTGGGACTGTTCGGGTGTGCGCAGAATACCGGCTTTCTGGAAGAAGTCGTAATGCCTGCCTCTGTTTTGTTTCACCAGATAGAGCGCCTTGTCAGCCCTTCTGTAAAGCTCGTCGAACTCCCGCCCGTCCGGACCGGAGATACTGATGCCTATCGACAGCTCCGCATCCCGAAGGATTTCCACCTCCTGCTGTTTTTTATGGTAGGCTTCCAGAAGCATTTCAACCTTTTTCTTAACAAGTTCTTCCTCAGTCACGCCGGGCAGATAATACAGGAACTCATCCCCGCCCGTCCGGCATACTATCTCATTCTCGCAGACCTCCTTCAATACGTCAGCCATTGTTTTCAGGGCATAATCTCCCATCAGGTGGCCGTGCACGTCGTTAATCTGTCTGAAATGATCCAGATCAATCAGCATCAATGTTCCGCCCTCCGCACACAGATTCAGGGAGATATCGTGCTCTCCTTTCTGTCTGCTCAGAAGGCCGGTCAGATAATCAACCGGAGATTCCAATATATTCTCGGAGCCCATGGTAATGCCCACGATTTTGCCGCTGTCGAAAATCGGCGTCGCCAGATCTTCCTCCGGCATCCACATTTTTTCCAGCGCCCCCTCTTTGATCAGGTCCACAAAAATATCTACCAGCTCGGGATCCCACTGACTCCCCTTTCCCTTCTCTAACTCCTGCATGACCACGTCGTCGTTCAGCCGTCTGCGGTAAACCCGGTTGCTGGTCATGGCGTCATAGGAATCCACCAGTCCGATCACTCTGGCCACCAGAGGAATCGACTCTCCCTTCAACCCTTCCGGATATCCTTTTCCGTCATATCGCTCATGGTGGTATTTCGCACCCACATTGACATTGGGAAACATCTTAAAGTCATTTAAAATTTCGGCGCCTACAAGTGTATGCCCCTTGATCAGCCGAAACTCCACATCGGTCAGTTTAAAGGGCTTATTGAGCACCGCATCGGGCACGCCGATCTTACCCACATCATGCAGCATTGCCACATAATAAATATTCTGAATTTCCTCCTCAGACCAGCCAAGGCGCTGCGCCAAAAGTTCAGAGTACGCCGCCACCCGCATGGAATGGCCTTTGGTATAATCGTCCTTCGCATCCACCGTATTGGCAACCGTCATGATGGCCTGAATCGTGATGCGCTCCATTTCCTTCGTCTTTTCGTCCAGCCTGCGCTGCAAGTCTTTCCGATAACCGTCCAGTTCGATGGTGCTTCTGATCCTGCTTAACATGATATTCGGCTCAAAGGGCTTGGAAATATAATCGCACGCCCCCACACGGAAACACTCGATCTCCGTCTCCGCACTGCGATCAGCCGTCAGAAAGATAACGGGAATCTTCTTCCAGTGCGCATCCTTCTGCAGCGCCGCCATCACCTCAAAGCCGCCGATCTCCGGCATATTTATATCCAGAAGAATCAGATCCGGGGTGTGCCGCTCCAGATACTTAAAAGCCTGCTTTCCCGAATTAACGGCTACCGCCTTGAACTCTCCATCAAGGAGCTTTTGCGCCGTCGACAGCGTCAGTCTGTCATCATCGACAATCAATATTATTTTTTTCATTTGTCCCCCATACTAACTATGTAACACGTGTCCTGTTTTTATTATACGCGCACCAGAGACAAAAAGCAAACAAATCTCCGGTCAATTCAGCGCATCGGCGCATCAATTATCCTTACTCATCTCCTTTTTCAACCGCCGCATAATCTTTTTTTCCAGTCTGGAAATATAGGACTGGGAAATGCCAAGCAGTTCCGCCACTTCCTTCTGGGTCAGTTCTTTGCCCTCCGCATTCCCGATTCCAAAGCGCAGGCGGATGATCGTCTGCTCCCGCTCGGACAATTTGGCGATTGCCCGGATTAACAGCTTTCTCTCCACCTCATCCTCCAGATTCTTGTAGATCACATCCTCCTCCGTCCCAAGTATATCCGAAAGCAGAAGCTCATTGCCGTCCCAGTCTACATTCAGGGGCTCGTCGATAGAAACCTCCATCCGGTGCTTATTGTTTCTTCTCAGGTACATCAGAATTTCGTTCTCGATACAGCGTGAAGCATAAGTCGCCAGCTTGATGTTCTTTCCGGGGTTGAATGTATTGATGGATTTAATCAGCCCGATGGTTCCGATGGAAATCAGATCCTCCACACCTACACCCGTGTTGTCAAACTTTTTCGCAATGTACACTACCAGTCTTAAGTTATGCTCTATCAGAATCGATTTGGCCTCGTCCTCATATTCCGTTCCAAGATCGCCGATGATCTCATTCTCCCTTTCACTCTCGAGCGGCGGCGGAAGCACCTCTGCCCCTCCTATGTAATGAATGTCTCCCTGTCTGGTCATCAGGAATTTCTGATCCCTGTGCACCATCTTAAACTGAATCTTACCGGGAATTGCCACTTTCAGAACCATCTTTTTTCCTCCTAGTTTTCTAATAGCCCGGGGTGTAATATCATCTGATAATCTCCATCCTCCGATATTCCCGTATCACAAACCGCAACTATGACATGTTCTCTTTTGAGCGTTTTGCCCGTCTCCTCTATCAAAAGCTCCGGCAGCTCGTAAGCGGGAAGGATCCCGCTTCGTTTCCCCACGCTTCTGTAGGGGACCGCATGAAACTTTTCCTGCAACAGGCAGGACGCTATGCAGCGGGCAGCCTTCCTGCTGATAATACTCACCGGCGCGCCGCTTATGGGATCTGACAGATGATTCCCCGTATCTACCAGAGCGCTTATGCGGATTTCCTGTCCCAGAGACGGCACATAGACGCGCACCGTCCGCAGACTGTCCTCCCGCCTTCTCATAAGATGCCGTATCACAGCCCGCATCGCCAGATAAGACAACGCGCCCGCCGTCAGGGTTAAGAAAAGGCCTCCGCCCCCCTTCATAACGGTTCTTAAGCGATTCAGAATCCATATCATACCGCCGCCGAAAAAAAAACCGGCAGCAGCCATCGACAAGGACGCTTTCAAAAGGCTGCGCACACCGTGCATCTGATAGGTGAGACACATCATACACATACTGACAGGCACAGAACCGAGTAAAAGTCTGCCTCCCACCGTGAATACCGGCAGCATTAAACTTACGCAGCTCATCCCGGCTCCCGCTGCCGCCCCCAGCCAGATTCTCCGGCGCGTGGCAGTACGCCGCATAAGAAGTCCGGCCAGAGACAGCAGATACAGATCCGTCGTCATCTGCAGGATGAAAACACTGTCAATATATAATTTGTAATACACACTCCACCTCCGTAATTCCTCTTCATTATAGGAAATACGGCCTGCATTTTCTGTCACAATCAGGGAGCATTTCCCATATTTTTCCAGACAGATAGCAACAAGGAAAAACAAAATACCACAGGATATTCTCCTGTGGTATTTCACATCTTTCCAAATTATCATACATTTCTATGCTGCATTTTTCTGCAGCCGCACACGACAGCCCGTACAGTTTATTACTTTCTCAGGAAGCTCGGGATATCCAGTGATTTCTCCTCCACGGAGCTTTTGATATCATTGGCCTTCTGAATCCCGATCGGCTTAAGCCCTGCCTGTGTCTTAGCCTGTCCGCCCTGTGACGCAACGGGCTGTTTCAGACCCATATTCGCCGCCGCAAACGCACTTAAACCTGCGCCCGCGCCTACCGTGCTCTTGCCCTGCAGGGAGGTGGGGGTTATGTACCCGCTCTTAAAGCCGAGGCCTGCGCCCTGTCTGGCCGCTTTCTCCTCAATACCTGTAGCGATAATGGTGACATTACAGGTGTCTGTCATGCTGGAATCATACATGGCTCCGAAAATAATATTTACCTCATCGCCCGTCAGGTTTCTCACATAATCGGAAGCATCGGAAGCATCCGCGAGGGAAATATCTCCGGATACATTGATAATCACATGGGTCGCCCCCGTGATCGTCGTCTCGAGCAGCGGACTCTCCACCGCCATCTTAGCGGCCTCCGCCGCTTTATCGTCCCCTTTACCCGAACCGATGCCGATATGCGCGATACCCTTATCCTTCATAACGGTCTGTACATCCGCAAAATCCAGATTGATAATGGCGGGCATATTAATCAGATCGGTAATGCCCTGCACCGCCTGCTGCAATACTTCATCCGCCTTCTTAAGCGCCTCCGGCATGGTGGTACGCCTGTCCACAATCTCGAGCAGCTTGTCGTTTGGAATTACAATCAGCGTATCTACATTGTCTTTAATCTTCTCAATACCGGCCAGCGCATTGGTCATACGCGCCTTCGCCTCAAAACGGAAAGGCTTCGTCACAACGCCGACGGTCAAAATCCCCATGTCCTTCGCAAGCTTGGCCACCACAGGAGCTGCGCCTGTCCCGGTGCCGCCGCCCATACCGCAGGTGACAAACACCATATCCGCGCCCTTTAAAGCCTGTGTAACCTCCTCGGCGCTTTCCTCCGCTGCCTTTTCACCGATCTCCGGCTTCGCACCCGCTCCAAGTCCCTTGGTAAGCTTTTCACCGATCTGCAGCAGTCTGGTCGCTCTGCAAAGCTGCAAAGCCTGTTTATCCGTATTGATCCCGATAAACTCTACACCGTCTATTTCTTCATCTATCATTCTATTTACAGCGTTATTGCCCGCACCGCCGACACCAACGACGATAATCTTCGCAGCGGACTCCGCTTCATTCGACTTAATCTCCAGCAAGGTGTTTCCTCCTTCTACTTCCACATGCTCCGTGCACAATCATATACTTTATCATATAATTATTTTCCGAACTTAGCAAGCCATTTTTTTCTTTTTGTCCCGTTTGCGCCGATTTTGTTATTTTCCTCCCACGCCTTTCCCTTGCCGTCTGCTGACGGGGCAGGCGCGAAAATGCTCGTATTATGGCGCCTTTAATCCTGCTCAAAGCTGTATGTCTTCGTGTCTTCGCTGTATTCACGCATATCTAAAGTACCACTTTTTCCCAGCAGATCAGGAAGAATATACTGCAATTTCATAATCTTTTCGTCAATGTCTTTGTTCTCCCCCAGCGCAATCTTCGCTTCCCCGAAATACAACGTCACCTCATAGGCGCTGTTGAAATAGATCCGGTCCGCCGTGAGGGAGTACTTGGCGAGCTGCTGGGTGATATTCAAAATCTCGTCGAAAAGCTCCGGCTTGTCCACCGGCAGCGGCTCATGCAGGATCACATGGTCGAAAGAAAGCCCCGTCACCTGCGGGATTCCGGCGGTTTCCTCCATAGAAGTCTCCACCACTATACCGTCTTTATCAAAATACACAAAGCGCCCCAGATATCTGACATAGCCCGCCAGCGCTTTCTCGTAAACCGTAATCCGGATTGTGTCTTTCGCCTCGATGTCCACGTCCATCGTCTCGATAAAAGGAACGCCCTCAATTCCCTTATCACGGTATTTCAGGGAAAGAAGCAGGGAGTTATCCCCGAATCTTCCCCCCATAACCATCTCCATGATCTCCTCATTCGTGTAGTGGATGCTGCCGTCCACGTGAACCGTCGTCACCTTATAATTATTGACTATATACAGAAATCCACCTGCCACAAGAACGAGCAGGGAACCGAGAACCGCCAGCACAATGACAGCCCGCTTCGCCTTGCCAAACCGCAGTTTTTCCGGCTTCTCCTCGCGCTTTCTCTCCCTGCGCTTCTTCTTTTTCGGCTCCTGCACATCCCCGTTCTTAATCAGCCGCAGATTCGGATTCGTCTTTTTCTTCTTTTTTACGGTTTTCTTATCGCTCATCTGCAAACCTCATTTTCCAGTAGTACAAGGCGTGCGGAGAATGCTTATCAACTTCTCTCACTCCATGCGGAGAATGCTTATCCCAGCCGTTCTCATCCCATACGGAGAATGCCGTATTTCAGGCATTCTCTCGAGTGAAACATAGAACTTCTTAGCGAAGCAGCCATTGCTGCTGAGATTTAGAAGTTCTTTTCACTCTATGCCAGTTCAATATCCGCCCCCAGCTCCCGCAGGCTCCTTGTGATATCCTCATACCCACGGTCGATATAATGGCGGTTTGTCACAATACCCGTGCCCTCCGCCGCAAGCGCAGCCACGATAAGCGCAGCCCCGCCCCGAAGCTCTTTCGCCTCCACTATGGTGTTGCAAAGCCTCGTGCCTGCACGGACGCAGGCGCAGTTTCCCTTCACCCGGATGTCGGCTCCCATTTTCACAAGCTCGGGCACGATCCGGAACCGGTTCTCAAAAACCGTCTCCTCAATCTGCCCGCCCTGCCCGGACAAGGCCATAACCGCCATGAAAGGGGACTGTAAATCCGTGGGAAATCCCGGATAGACCGCGGTCACCAGATTCTCCCCGAGTCTGCGGCAGGCCCTGCCCTCCACCAGAAGTCCCTCCGGCGACGGCCGCAAATGTACGCCCATATTCTCCGCGCAGGCAATCACGCTCTCCATCTGGCAGCAGGGCGCATCCTCCAGAAAGACACGACCGCCCGCACACATACAGGCTGTCAGATATGTGCCGGCAACGATCCTGTCCGCCGGCACACGGAATCGCACCGGACACAGCTTTTTCACCCCTTCTATCACCAGCCGGTCCGTCCCCGCACCGTTTATCTTACCGCCTGCGCTTACCAGAAATTCGCACAGCGCCTGTATCTCCGGCTCTCTGGCCGCAGGATGGATCACCGTCTCCCCCTCCGCCAGAACCGCCGCTAAAATCAGATTCTCCGTCACACCCACGCTGACGAAGGGCAGTTCGTGCACCGCACCGTGAAGCCGGCACGCTCTGGCACAGAACTCCTCCGGCCCTTCCATAATCTCCACACCCATGCGCCGCAGCGCGCACAAATGCAGGTCAATAGGCCGCTTCCCGATCACGCAGCCTCCGGGATATTCCATGGCAACCTCACCCATCCGGGCAAGCAATGCGCCCAGAAGCATAATCGAGGACCGCATCACCCCCACAGAATCGGCCGGCATATCGCACTCGGCCACCCTGCACGTATCAATGCGGATCACGTCCGCCTTTCTGCAGACCCGGCATCCCAGACTTTCCAATAGCCGCAGCATATGGTACACATCGGAAATGTCCGGGCAGTTTACAATCTCACAGGTACCGTCTATCAAAAGTGTCGCCGCCAGAATCGGCAGCGAGGCATTTTTTGACCCTTGTATCTTCGTCTGTCCCGAGAGACAGTTTCCACCATAGATACGAACAGCGTCCATAAACTTACCTCTGTTTCAATTATGACCTATTCTATCTATATGGATTTTCGACAAAAAATTATCTTGTCCTCATAAATCTTTTAGCCGTATTCCTTTGGCCACGCTTAACGTCATCCCGATTTCAATCAGCAAAAACATGACGGAAGACCCGCCGTAACTGATAAACGGCAGGGAAATTCCGGTATTGGGAATCGTGTTGGTGACCACGGCTATGTTCAGAATGACCTGAACGGCTATATGTCCCATCACGCCCACCACCAGCAGCGCACCGTAGAGATCCGGCGCATTGTTGGCTATAATCATCAGCCGCCAGATCAGCATCAGAAACATAATGATAACGGCAATCCCGCCGAAAAGCCCAAGTTCCTCGCAGATAATGGAAAAAATCATATCGTTCTGCGCCTCCGGCAAAAACCCTCTCTTCTGCATACTCTGCCCAAGTCCCTTGCCCAGCACGCCGCCGCTGCCGATGGCGTAGAGCGCCTGCAATGTCTGGAAACCGGTATCGCTTGAAAAAGCCTCCGGGTCAAGCCAGGCCAGCACGCGTGCGCCGCGGAAATCCAGATCGTCCACGTGCGCCTGCGCCGTCTGCACCACATAGAAAACCGCGGCTGCTGCCCCCGCAAGCGTAAGCAGCCCCAGAAGAAAGAACCGTTTATAGTCCGGACAGGACACGAACAGCATCAGAACCGCAATCGCCATAACGATAATCGCAGAGCTTAAGTTATTGGTAATCTGCCAGATCATCAGCGCAATCGGCATCGGGATAGCCAGTACAAGCATAAAACCTTTGTTGGTCCGTATCTGCTTTCCCATTTTACAGATCAGACTGGACAAAAACAGGATCATGCCCAGCTTCGCCACCTCCGCCACCTGCAGGGAGATCGGCCCTATGTACAGCCAGCGCGTCGCACCGCCGGAACTGTAACCGAAAGGAATAATCAGTAAGATCAGCACAGCGGATCCGACATAGGCCGGCACCGCAAACCGTTCCCAGAAATGATAAGGGATATTCGCCACCACCATCATTGCCACAATCCCCAGAATAGATGCAAAAAGCTGCTGTCTCAAATATTTGGTGGAGTCCCCCAGCTTCAGGTTCGCCTCATAAGAGCTTGAGGAAAACACCATGACCATACCGAATCCCACAAGAAAAAGCACGATAAACAGCAGGCTGTAATCCATAAAACTCTCGCCCTTTTGTTGTCCCCTCCGGGAAGCGTTTCTCTGTGCCACTTAACAACTCTCCTCCATCCGATTCACCATTTCCTTAAACATTTGTCCCCTCACCTCGTAATTCGGGAACATCCCCCAGCTCGCGCAGGCGGGAGACAGTAAAACCGCATCTCCGGGCTTCGCCTTCTCCACGCACACCCCGAACGCCTCCTCAAAGGTGTCCGCCAGCACGATGTTCTGAATCCCGTGGCTTCTCGCGCACGCAGCGATCTTTTCCCGTGTCTGTCCGATCAGCACAAGACACTTTACCTTGCCGTCAAACGCCTCGATCCACTCGTCGTATTCACTCTGCTTATCATAACCGCCGCCAAGTAACACCGTCGGCCGGTCCATGGCGCGGATGCCCTGAATGGCCGCATCGGGATTCGTTCCCTTGGAATCGTTATAATAATCTACCCCGCGCTTCGTGGCCACAAACTCAATCCTGTGCTCCACCGGCGAAAACGCTCTGATCACCGACAGAATTTCCTCCATCGGCACACCGCAGGCCGTCGCAGCCGCCATGGCCGCCATCACGTTTTCCACGTTGCAGACGCCCACCAGCTTCATATCATGTATATTCATGAGCCGCCCGGCCACACCGTCCTTTGCCTGAAAGATTTCCTCACCCTCCAGAAAAAAACCGTTCTCCAGCTTTCTCTCCGAAGAAAACCACACGACCCGCGCCGGGCACCGCTCTCCGAAAGCTCTCGTGTAGCTGTTTTCATAGTTCAGGACACAGGTCTCCTCCTTGGTCTGGTTCCTGCAGACCGCCTCTTTCGCCGCCGCATAATTTTCCATCGTATGATGGCGGTTCAGATGATCCGGCGTAATGTTTAAGATCGCGGAAACCTTCGGCCGGAACCGGTCTATTGTCTCCAACTGGAAGCTGCTGATCTCCGCCACCGTCACGGTCTCCTCCGTGGCGTCCAGAGCCGTCAGCGTATAAGGATTCCCGATATTTCCCACCACGTCCACGTCCTTATAATGGGCCGCCATAATTGCTCCCACAAGAGAGGTGGTGGTGGTCTTTCCGTTCGTCCCCGTAATGGCGATGACCGTACCCTTTCCCAGCTCATAGGCAAGCTCGATCTCGCCCCAGATCTTCACCCCCCTTTTCCGGAAGTCCTCCACAAAGGCCGTATCCGTGGGAACACCCGGGCTTAAGACCACAAGCTCCACCGCTGCCTTTTGTTCCTCCGGCAATGCGCCGATTACAATTTCCGCCGTCGTACCCGGCACCAGCTTCCCCTGCACTTCCTCTATGGTAAGTTTTTCGTTTTCATCAAATAAGAGCGGCCGTGCTCCGGCATGGCACAAAGCTGCCACAGCTCCGGTTCCGCTTAAGCCGGAACCCACCACCAGCACGTTTTTTCCCTGCAAATCCATAACAACCTCCATATCCCGCTATGCGGAGAATGCTGTTTTTCAGGCATTCTCCCAAGTGAGAAAAGTCTGCATAGAAGTACTTCTCACTTTGTTATACACCCATCAGCGCAACCAGACATAACAACGCCGTCACAATCGAAAATACGGCCACCACCCGGGTTTCCGACCACCCGCACAGCTCGAAGTGATGGTGGATCGGCGCCATCTTAAAGATCCGCTTACCGCCTGTCAGTTTAAAATAAGTCACCTGCATCATAACCGACAGTACCTCAATTACATAGATAAAGCCCACAATCGCAATGAAGAGCGGCATCTGCATCATGTACGCCGCAGCCGCCACGAAGCCGCCAAGCGCAAGCGATCCGGTGTCCCCCATAAAAACACTTGCCGGATGTACATTGAAGAGCAGGAAGCCCAAAAGCGCCCCCACCACCGCGCAGGTAATCGGCTCGATTCCGCTGGCAGTACCAATCGCCACCACCGTAAAGAAGGTCGCAACAAGCACCGTCACAGAGCTTGCCAGACCGTCCAGACCATCCGTAAAGTTCGTGCCGTTCACCGTCCCGATCACCACAAAGAACAGAAACGGAATATTCATCCATCCAAAATCCAGATAAACCCCGTCCAGAAAAGGCACCTTCATAGCCAGGGAAACGTCCGTATACCTTTGCAGATAAAAGACGAAAACACCTGTTACGAGAAACTGCAGGGCAAACTTTTGCCATGCCCGAAGCCCCATGGAACGTTTTAAAACCACCTTGATGTAGTCGTCCAGAAATCCTACCAGTCCGAAACCCAGCGTGAGAAACAGCACCGGAATAATGCCCGGATAATCCCCCACGAAAAGGAGGGAAGTGATCACCACACTCATCAGAATCAGTATGCCTCCCATGGTGGGTGTTCCGTTTTTCTTTAAATGGCTTTCGGGTCCTTCCGTCCGCTCCGTCTGTCCCACTTTCAGCCTGCGCAGAAAAGGGATGACCACAGGCCCCAGAAACACACTGATCGCAAAGGATACCAAAACTGAAATTAAAATCACACTGTTCATGCTTATCTCCCGCTCCTTATCACAAGTCCATTACTTACCAGTATATATCTTTTCCTCCAAATATGGAAGGATATTCTCAAAAAGCTGTCTCACCACAGGCGCGGCAATCTGACCGCCATAGTAAGTTCCCTTCGGATTATGGATGATCGCCAGCGCCAGAACCTGTGGATTGTCCGCCGGTGCAAAGCCCAGAAAAGAGGCGATGTACTTGCCGCTCCCGCGGGGCAGCGTCTGGCTGGTTGCCGTTTTTCCCCCCACCTTGTATCCTTCTACCGCACCGTTTTTGCCGCTTCCTTCCGCTACTACCTGCTCTAAGATGTAGCGCATGGTTTCTGATGTCTCGTCGGACACCACATGCTCTCTCACCGGATAGGTGAAAGAATGGCTGTCGCTCCCGTCCGCACGCGCCGCCCGCACCGCAAAATGGGGCGTGATGCGCCTGCCGCCGTTGACGATGGACGCCGCCGTGGTGGCAAGCTGGATCGGCGTGATCTGGAAGGACTGTCCGAAGGAGATGGTGGCCAGCTCCACAGGCCCGATGTTTTCCATCTTATGCATGATTGTCCCCGCCTCGCCCGGCAGATCAATTCCCGTCCGGTCCAGAAGGCCGAACTGCCGGAAATAGGAGTAATACCGCTCCACGCCTATACGGAGTCCGACCGTGATAAAGACGGGATTACAGGAGTTCATGGTTCCCTGCACGAAATCCTCCGCTCCGTGTCCTCCCACCTTATGACAGCGGATCTTCCGGTCCTCCACCATAATAAAACCGGGACAACTGAATGTGTCCGTCGGTTTCACCGCCCCTGATTCCAGCCCTGCTGCCGCCGTGATGATCTTGAAAGTGGAGCCCGGCTCATAAGTATCGTTGATACAGCCGTTTCTCCACATGGCATTTAAAAGCTCCTGCCGTTTTTTCTCGGAGAACGCCAGCGCGTCCATGCCCCCGGGCAGCGTGTACGGATTATTCAGGTCAAACTCCGGCACATCTGCCATAGCCAGAATCTCCCCGTTCTGGGGATTCATCACCAGAATGGAAACGCGGTCCGCCTCCTTCGTCTCCATGGTCTGCATGGCAAGCTGGGTGGCATAGCTTTGGATATTGATATCCAGACTGATATAGAGATCGCGGCCGCTCACCGGCTCCACCCTCTCCTCGCCCTCCTCGTCCTGCTCCACGCCCTTGGCGTCTGTCACCGTTAAGATCGTTCCCGCTTCGCCCTTCAAATATTCCTCATAGACGACCTCAAGCCCTATGATACCCTGGTTATCCCCGCCGGTAAACCCAAGCGCCTTGGACGCCAGCGTATCGTAAGGATAATACCGCTTGTAATCCTCATCCACCTTGACCCCGTCAAGAGCCCTGGCTCTGATGGAATCCCCCACCGCTTTTTCCACATTGCTCTTTATTTTCTCGATGGAAGAATATTTCTCCACCCGCTTTCTGACATACTCCTCCGACAGTCCAAGCTCCTTAGAGAGGACGTCGATCACCTCCTCCGCGTCCGTAATCTGACTGTGAATCACGGAAACCGTACAGACCGTCTTATTGTCCGCCAGAATCTTACCGTTGGCGTCTATAATGCGCCCTCTTGCCGCCTTGATGCTTCTCTCCCTCTCATGCAGTTCTCTGGCCTTCCGGGAGTAATACTCAGACTGGAACACCATCAGATAGGCCAGTCTTCCCGCCAGTCCGAAAAGCACCAGCGCGCACAGAAAAAACACCGTTACCGTCTTACTTCTGTGATAGGTTTTATGATTTATCTTTCCTTCTTTCAAAGAGAAACCTCACAAAAAGGTATTAATATAATCTATTATCCTTTTTATGAGGTTATTCTCACTTCCCGCTATTCTGTTTCCTCACCTGTTCCCGGCGGCGGGGCAGGCGCCCACTCATCACCTGACCCTTCTTGGGTCTCATCATCCGGAGCATTTCCGCTCCCTATCAGGGTGCCGATCTGCGGGTCATAAAGATCTCCCGTAGCCGGGTCTACCAGATAACCGGTTTCGGGGTCCATAGGGAAATCCCGCCACGCCTCATTGGGTCCTTCCGGTTCCTCCGCTGTCCCTTCGCCTTCCGCGCCTCCCTCTTCTCCTGTGGGCGCGCTGCCTTCGCCGTTGCCGGTGTTTCCTTCCTCTCCCTCCTTCGGGATCGGATTGCCCTCCTCGTCCAGCTCTTCCTCCGGCTCTTCACTCTGTGGCGTCCTGATCTGAATCTGGAGCTGTTCTAACTCCTCCCGCTCCTTATCGCTCAGTTCCTCGGTCATAAAGATATTCATATAAGGGAGCACTTCCGTCAAAATTTTTCTCACAATTCTGGTGGCGTATTTCGCGTCGTCCTGATACTGGACGTTTGGCCTGTCCACCACCACATAGATAACCACCTGCGGATCATCCGCGGGTGCATAGCCCATAAAGGAAACCACATACTCGTTATTTTTCCGGGGAAGCGTCTCCGCCGTTCCCGTTTTGCCGCCTATGGCATAACCCGCGGGTCTGGCCGTGTGGCCGGTACCGTTTTCCCCACTCACCACCGTGTTGCAGTATTCGATAATCTTATCGCTGGTGGACTGGGAAATGGTCTGCTTCAGAAGCCTTGGCTCAATATTTTCTATGGTCGCGCCGTCCGCAGTGGTAATCCTGCTTGCCACATGGGGCGCATAGTAGTTGCCGCCGTTGATCAGGGAACAGAAACCCGTAATCATCTGAATCATGGTGGCGTTAAAGCTCTGCCCGAAGGAGTTGGTGGCAAGATCCGTCATGCCGATATTGTCCGCGTGATAAATCATGCTCGCCGTCCGGGCCTCGCCCGCCAAATCGATATTCGTCTTTAACCCGAAATTAAAGGCGTGCTGGTAATTCACAAATTCCGTCTTGCCAAGTGCAAAGGCTACATTCATCAGCACCACGTTGCAGGAACGCTCTACGCCCTCCTGTACCGTGAGCAGTCCGTCCCCAAACGTCTGATGGCATTTGATATCGTAGTCGCCCACATGAAGGTACCCTTCGCAGTTGTAAGTCTCATTGCCGGTGATGGATCCGCTCTCCAAAGCCGCCGCCACCGTGAAGGGCTTAAACACCGATCCCGGCTCATATGCATCCACGATACAGAAATTTTTCCACAGGGCGTTCAAATGCTGGTACATGACCTCGTCATTCATCGTTGCAATGGACTCCTGCGTCACATATTCCGCTACGCCGTCCGTCCTGACCCGCTTTCCGTCCTTGTCAAGAAGCGGCATCCCGATCAGATTCTCCGTATTTCTGACATCGTTTAAGTCAAAGACAGGGTAACTCGCCATGGCAAGCACGCTGGCGGTGTCCGGATCCATAATGATACAGCCGATGTTTTCCGCGCCGTTGCCGGGCCTTACGCCATCCTTATACTCCTCGTCAAACTCTTTCAGATACTTTTCTACGATAGCCTGAATATTCGCGTCCAGACTGAGCTGGATGTTGTTTCCGTCCTTCGCCGCGATGGTCGTCCGCTCCAGCGTGGAATCGTCGTTCAGATACCCGTATTCCCTGCCGTTGGTACCGCTCAGAATATCGTTGTAATACTCCTCCAGCCCATAGGTTCCCGCATTATCGCCCGTGGTAAAGCCGATCAGGTCACAGGCAAGCGACCCGTTCGGGTACTCCCGCTTATACTCGTTTTCAAACCAGACACCCTTGATATTGGCTCCCTGCTCCTCGTCATCGCAAAACTCCTCAAAGGCCGTTTTTTCCTCATATCCCACCCGCTTGGCCATCACATAATAAGAGGACTGGGGATGGCCGGCGATATAAGCCCTGACCGGTTCGGGATCGATGTCAAAGAAACGTTTCAGCGCATTTAAGGTCGGCTCCAGATACTCCTCTTTGCGCAGCAGCAGCTTAGTGTCCAGAATGACGTTATAAACCTTATTGCTCACCGCCAGCACCGTGCCGTTTGCGTCCACGATCTCTCCACGCTTAAAAGGTATTATCGTGGAGTCGTACTCCTGATGCGACAATACCTGTTTCTTATACTCTTCCCCGTTATCCCTGTTAATCACGAATAGCCGGGCGCTGAGTCCCACAAAAGCCGCCAGAATAAACAAAAACAGCACCAGCAGCTTTTTCTGCATTTTAATTGTAAATTTCAGTACCGATCTTCTTCTATCTCCCAAAAAATCACCTGCTTAATCGTGCTGCGGAATCTCCGCCATCTGTTTCACATAGTCGCTGTTTTCGCTTGCGAAAGTAATAATCTGCCCTTCCTGCGCATACTGCATACCCAGCTCCTGAATCGCGATTCTTCTGATCTCCTCCAGATCCACGGCACTTGTAATTCTGCTGTAATCCTCCTCATTGGCAACCTTTAATGCGTTAAGCTGCCTCTCCAGTGTGGATATATGTTTCACGCTGTTTGTGATATCCGATTGAAGACCGATATAATATACCAGAATGATGCCGGTGGCAACCAGTGCCGCCCACAGGAACAAAACGTAACCGGCGCTCATATGCTTCGCCCTCTCCCTGTTCCTTCTCACGGTGTTATTTACTTTTTTCTTCGGCCTGTCGTCGCCTCTTCTCTGCGGCGGTACGTTTCTGACCGTATTGCCATGCACATAATATGCGCTTTGCCGTGCTGCTGCCATATTTCCTGTTTCCCCTCTTTATATCGCTTTCTTACTTTTTGATTCTCTTCTTTGTCCGCTCCGCCAGACCAGTCCTGCGCTCCGGCGCACGAAACTTTTACTTCTTCTCAAACACCCGCAGTTTCGCGCTTTTCGCCCGACTGTTTTCCTCTGTTTCCCTGCCGGACGGCAGAACCGGTTTTCTTGTGATCACACATCCTTTTGATTCCTGCCCGCACACACAGACCGGAAAATCCGGCGGACAGGTGCACGGACTTTCATTTCTCCGGAAGACGGACTTTACAATCCTGTCTTCTAAAGAATGAAACGTAATCACACAGAGTCTCCCACCCGGATTCAAAAGCCCGATCAGCCCGTCCAGAGAGCTTTTCAGCACCTCCAGCTCTCTGTTGCACTCGATCCTGACGGCCTGAAATGTCCGTTTGGAAGGATGTCCTCCCGTGGCCCTCATCTTCGCAGGGATCGCCGCTTTTATAATCTCATTCAGCTCTCCCGTGGTTTCAAGCGGCTTGTCCTTTCTCGCCGCCGCAATATGCTTCGCAATATTTTTTGCAAATCTCTCTTCCCCGTAATCCCGCAAAATCCGGGTAAGTTCCGCCTCCGGATATTCGTTTATGATCTCCTTCGCGCTCAGAGTCTGTCTCTGGTCCATCCGCATGTCAAGCGGCGCGTCGTATCTGTAGGAGAACCCTCTCTCCTCATTGTCAAGCTGATAGGAGGAAACGCCCAGATCCAGCACAATGCCGTCCACGCCGTATACACCGATTCCCGCAAGCGCCTCCGCAGCGTTTGCATAATTGTCACGAATCAGGGTAACCCGCTCCCTGTAAGGCTCCAGCCGTTTTCCGGCCGCTGTAATGGCGTCCTCGTCCTGATCAATGCCGATCAGCCTTCCGGCTCCTGTAAGCCTTCCGGCCACCTCAAAAGCATGTCCGCCGCCGCCAAGCGTTCCGTCCAGATACGTGCCCTGCGGTTTGATATCCAGATTTTCAATGGTTTCCTCAAGGAGCACTGAGGTATGCTTAAATTCCATTTCCTTCTTCCTTTACAACAGATCAGAACGGCTTCGCAATTGTGCCGGTTGAAACATGCGTGCACCGACATAATTTTTCAACCTATATTCCAAGTCCAAGCTCCGCCATGTGCTCCGCGATCTCATCCATATCCTCAAAGGCTGCCGTATCTTCAAACCGTTCTCTGCCCCAGATTTCAATCCTGCTGCCGACGCCGATCAGCACCACATCTTTCGCCAGCCCGGCAAACTCCCGCAGGACGTTGGGAATCAGAATCCTTCCCTGTTTATCCACTTCCGCTTCCGTCGCTCCCGCCAGAAAGAAACGAACGAACTGTCTGGCTTCTTTATTCGTAATGGGCAGAGATCTGAGTTTTTCTTCAAAGCGTTTCCACTCTTCATTGTCATAGACAAACAGGCAGCCGTCTAATCCCTTAGTCACCACAAAAGCGTCTCCCAGGATCTCCCTGAATTTCGAGGGGATAATCAGCCTGCCCTTTGCGTCAATTGTGTGATTGTACTCTCCCATGAACATATGCAATCACCCTGCCCGCCTGTAACACCGTACCCTATGTGGTCTGCCACGAAAAGGGAATGTTGATACCACTTCGCACCACTTCACTCCACTTTTCACCACTTTTATACCAATTCTATATCAATTAAGGGGAAAAAGCAAGGGGAATGTGTAAAACTGGTACTATATTACTGGTGGGAGGACGGCTGAAGAATGCCATAATTCAGGCTGACGCAGGATTTTTTGTTAAAAAATCGTCGCTCAGCAGCGACGATTCAGAGAATGCTTCGCATTCTCCTTGAATGGTTTACACTGTCGCAACTTCCTATAAAATTAAGAAAAGACGGACACAAGCGATTCACTTTGTGTCCGTCTTTTCCACTGTAATTGTGGGATTTGCATGTTTTTTTAAATAGAAGCGGATAAGAATGTCCGCTATCAGTGCACCGACAAACAGAACTGCCGCCAGCACCTGCGATACCGCTATGGTGGTGTGCGGGATAAAGAGGGTGTCGGTGCGGATGCCCTCAATCCATGCCCTGCCGAGGCCGTAACCGCCCAGATACAAAAGCCACTGTTCTCCCTCGAACTTTTTATGCTTCCGGTAAAGCAGCATCGCGACCAGAAGCATCAGATTCCACAGACTCTCGTAGAGGAATGTTGGGTGTACCTGAATGTAGTTCGTCGCCTCCGTCATATGAGCGGCTATCTTCTCTGAAATATCCCCCGCCCTGACCATCTGCGTCGGCAGTCTCATGGCGAGAAGGCTGTCCGTGTACTCTCCAAAAACCTCCCTGTTCGTGAAATTCCCCCATCTGCCGATTACCTGTCCGAGCACCAGACCAGGCACACAGATATCCGCAAGTTGTAAAAAGCTCTGCTTTTTCCTCCGGCAGTATATCCACAAAGTCAGAAATGCGGCAATCACCGCACCGTAAATGGCCAGTCCGCCGTTTCGCAGATTAAAAATTCCCATCAGGTCGTTTTTGTATCTGTCCCACGAAAAAATCACATAATAAATTCTTGCCCCGATGATGGAAAAAATGATCGCGTAGATCGCAAAATCCCAGATCAGATCCGGATCCAGCTTTTCAAGCTTCGCCACCTTTGCCGCAAGGAGCACCCCCGCCAATACCCCGATGGCGATAATCACCCCGTACAGGGCAATCGGAAAGCCGAAGACCGTAAATGTCTTCGGCACATTCTTAAGATAAATTCCCAAATTGGGAAAGACGATATCCATGTTTCCCATCATATCCTGCATGTCGGGCCTCCTATCTATACATAGCTGCTGCCATTCACAGAATGCTGGCGCATTCTATTTCATGTCGGGCTTTCGCCCTATGCGTACATGAATAACTGCCGCTTTGCCTGCTAGCAGTCACGCTGCTGCCTTCCGTCTGTCCACAGCTGCCATTCATAGAATGCTGGCGCATTCTATTTCATGTCGGGCTTTCGCCCTATGCGTGCATGAATAACTGCCGCTTTGCCTGCTAGCAGTCACGCTGCTGTTATTCATGCACGCGCAGCTGCTCATTGCTATTACACGTTAAACCGGAAGAGGATTACGTCGCCGTCCTGCACCACATAGTCCTTTCCTTCCATACCGACAAGCCCTTTTTCTCTGGCCGCCGCAAGAGACCCCTGCTCCAGGAGATTCTTATAATTGACGACCTCCGCTTTGATAAAGCCCCGCTCAAAATCGGTATGTATCTTGCCCGCCGCCTGCGGCGCTTTCGTCCCTGTCTTGATCGTCCAGGCTCTCGTCTCGTCCTCTCCTGCCGTCAGAAAGCTCATCAGCCCGAGCAGCGAATAACTTGCCCGGATCAGCTTTTGAAGCCCCGACTCCGAAAGCCCCAGATCTTCCAGAAACATAGCGGTTTCTTCCTCGTCCAGCTCTGCAATCTCCTGCTCGATCTGGGCGCAGATCACAAACACCTCGCTGCCATTTTCCGCCGCAAACGCCTGTACCTTCTGCACACCGGCATTGCCCGCGCCGTCGTCCGAAAGATCGTCCTCGGCCACGTTCGCCGCAAAAATCACCGGCTTGTAAGTGAGAAGATTATAAGAGGTGAGAAGCGCAAGCTCGTCCTCATCCTCCGTCTCAAATATCTTCGCAAGTTTCCCTTCCTCCAGGTGCGCCTTAATCCGCTCAAGGAGCGCGTACTCTTTCGCCGCCGTCTTATCCATCTTGGCGATCTTTGCCGTCTTGGCAATTCTGCGCTCCAAAATTTCGATATCGGAGAAAATCAGTTCCAGATTAATCGTCTCGATGTCCCGCAGCGGATCAATGGAACCGTCCACATGGACGATGTTGGAATCCTCAAAGCAACGCACCACATGGACAATGGCGTCCACCTCGCGGATATTGCTCAAAAACTGGTTCCCCAGACCCTCGCCTTTGGATGCGCCCTTCACAAGCCCGGCGATGTCCACAAACTCTATCGTTGCGGGAGTCACTTTCTTGGAATGGTACATATCCCCCAAGAGCCTTAACCGCTCATCCGGCACCGTCACGATACCGACGTTCGGGTCGATGGTGCAGAAAGGATAGTTTGCAGATTCCGCTCCCGCCTTTGTTAGTGAATTAAAAAGGGTGCTCTTGCCCACGTTGGGGAGCCCGACGATGCCGAGTTTCATGTTATTCTATTCCTCCATGTTTCCTCAATTTTATTCTTGCCAATTGTTATTATTTGTATTGAAAATCGTTTCTAAAATTAAGCTTCAGCTAAAAAGCTTTTAATAACTATGATAGTATAGCATAGTAAGGTTTAAAAGTAAAATTTTTCTGGCTCTTTACCACCTTTCCCGAGGCTTGTTTGCTATACCTATAAAAATGGCAACACATCATTCATCAAGTATTGTTGTCCCTTTCGGTACAGGAATCATGTTATTAATATTGATAACAGCGTAATCCTTTATCTTAATAAAATCCACACTTTCCTTCATTTTCTTATGTTTGGGTTTAAATGAAATACTTACGTCCTGACGATCCTCCTTCATGCCGGAACAAATGCTCTTGATATTGGCTCAAATATTTTATGTAGGAATCCTTCACTCCATATATTCATAAATTATCTTTCATAAAACTCCTTTGTGTACAAACAATCACATACTTAAGCCGTCGTATTATCTGAGTCGCCGCCACCCGTAAAACGGGTGGCTCGGGACGCTGGCTGTAAGCCCTTGCTGCCAGACAGCGTCTCAAGGCGC
>ERZ808051.753-NODE-753-length-29656-cov-7.248419_pt1 | contig 29656 bp, 36 predicted proteins | sample MGYA00380199_ERZ808051 | MGnify/ENA primary metagenome ERZ808051 (study PRJEB31490, sample SAMN06133391) | mouse gut metagenome | isolation source: J11 | host: mice | place: China: Chengdu | collected 2015-05 ...
GGCAGTAGGTCTATTAAAGTTACCCTTTTTCCAGAAAATCTTTTTTATTTTCCTCTTGACATTTTACCAAATTGCTTTCAAACACATTGATATCATACCACAAAACAAGCGAAAAGGGTAGGGCGAAAACAGATCCTGTTCCATTTCCCTATCAGTCCTCCGGCATGACCCACCGCTCCCCGTCAAAGTCCTCGAACCGCTCCGTGGTCACGTTCTGCTCATAGTACACCGCAAGGATGCGCTTGATATCCTCCCTATCTGCCCTCTTTACGGAAAATCCCTGCTCCTTTAAGGACTTCTCGATGCGGGACAGGTAGGGGAACACCTCCGATTCCTTTTCCTCCCGCAGGCGCACCATGATCAGGAATTCCCGGGCTGTCGCCATCTGCACCTGTATCCGGTCAAGGTGGACCTGGTCCTTTTCCAGAAGGTTTCGCACCACGGGGTTTTCCTCCTGCTCCATGCGGGCGCGCAGGAACCGCTTGTTGTCCTCGAAGCTCTCCCTGCTGTTCAGGCACAGCATCTCGATTTCCGCCACGCCTTTCAGCACCGTCATCAGCGCATAGATCCTTGCCCCCACGCTGGACGGCGACAGCACGGATATGTTGGATGGCTTCACGATGAAATACACCAGTTCCCCATGTCCATAGGTCACCAGGCTGTATTCCGTGACCTCCCTTGCCCCGATGAGCTGCCTGGTGGACGCCCTCTGCCTTTCCCCCCTTTTTTCTTTTCTGCTCATTCTGTATACCTCCATTCAAAGAACTGCTGGCCTGAGAAGAAGAACGCGCAGGCATACCTGATGAAGTCCAGGATGCTGGTATCCTCAAAGCGTATCGTCAGAAAACCATAGACCGCAGTGAACACGATGGGCGCGAAAAAGCCTGCCTGCGTCAGCGCCAGGATGGAGACCATCGCGCACACGCCGATGATCCCGATATCCTTAAGCTGCCAGAGCCACAGCGTGGCCCTGGCCTTTAAATTGTCAGGGTAGATATACAACTGACCGCCTCCTTTATAAACTCATGAATAATATACGGCTCCTGCACACCTCTTTCTGCCGCCTGCCTCCTTAGGCATCCGTCCTGTGCATCGGCCCCCTGTCACAGAAAAGCCGCCGCGCCCTGCGGCGCTGGCGGCCTCTCCTGCTTCCGTATTCCTGGCCCTCCTCCCGTTACGCAGGCTCCCCCTGTGCATCCTCCTGCGGGGTTTCAGCCGCCCCTTTCTCCGGCTGCACCCCTGCCTCCGCTTCCTGCAGCGCCTTTTCGATCAGGCCGATCACGAAGTCCTTCTGGCTTAAGCCCGTCACTTTCAGGTGTGCCTTGACCCGCTCAAAAAGTTCCTCCGGCACCTGGAATGCCAGTGTCCTTGTCGTCCCGTTTGCCATGTTCTTCCCTCCATTCTCAAAGTGTTCCTTCAGCACCATCTCGACATATTGGCTGAGTGTCAGGTTCATCTGTTCCTGCTCTGTCCGGGCCTGCGTGTGCAGGGACTCCGGGATCATCGCGCATAGGTTTTTACGGTTCTCCATGTCCCGCCGCTCCTTTCTCCGTTCTCTGTAAGCCAAGTATACCGACAATGCATAAGGAAAGCCATACCAATACCCAACAAGGATTTCCCGCAAAAGGATGCAGGACCACCAATGTTACGCCTCCCCGGATTCCCCCGCCTTGTCCTCCCTTCTGCGCAGGAAATAAGCGATCCCTCGCAGCACAAAATCCACGCAGGGGATGGCCACGCTGTTGCCCAGCGCCTTGTACCGCGCGCTGTCCGATGCGCCGGGGATGTCCGTCCATCCGTCCGGGAAGCCCTGCAGGCGCTCGCATTCCAGCGGCGTCAGGCGCCGGATCAGCTTCCGTTTCTCCACGATGCATTTGTCCTGGCTGACATACTGGTTCCCGGCTCCTTTCTCATCCCCCCGGCACAAGGATCCCACCAGCTCCTGGTAGCTCCCTGCCCCATCCGTATTCTTTTCTTCTGCCGGTATCCGTTCCCCCGCCCCATCCTGGGGCGGGAACACTGCATGGTGGTCCGTGGCCGTCAATGTGTAGGAGATGCCCGCCTGACATCCAAGGCCGTTCCCGCCATTCTTTGGCTGCCTGTCAATGATGTTGCCGGAAATGCAGAGCGTTTCCGGCCGGGCACCCTTCCCTTGGTTCCCACCGTCAGGGTTCGGGTCCTCAGTGCCTGCATTTTCGGGGCTGCCGCAGTCCATGGGGTGGCTCTCAAGCAGTACCGGCTGGTTGTTCCCACTGGTCCCTGCCGCACCTGTAAGTGTGGGGCATATCCCCTCCCCGATTCCGGCGTGTCCCTGCTGGGAGGCCAGCACCAGAGGTTGGTTGTTCCCTCCCATCCCGAAGCCTGCGGAGACTGTCTGGGACATCCCTACCGGTCCCCTGAACCGGGAGTCCTGCCCATGGTTGTCGAACACCAGAGGCTGGTGCCCATGCTCCTGCGCCCGGAGGGTGCCTGTCTTGTCTTCTGTCATGTGCATCTGGCTGCCGCCCTGGTCGTTCAGGCACAGCACACCGGGGCATCCCTCACCCGTCCAGCCGGCACCGGCCTCAAGCCGGGCATGGCGTCCCGGTGCCGGGGAACATTCCCCGTCCCCCTTGCCCGCAGCCCCAAAGGCCGGCAGCTCCGTCACGAATGTCTGCATCTGCATGTTCCTTGTTGCCATGAGCGCCCCCGAAATCCCGCCCAGATCTATGACCTCATCCCGCTGGTTCACATGGAAACTGCTTATGGCTGGCGGACACACAGGCATCTCCCCCGGCTGTGCCACCAGAGGCTGGTGGCTGCCCATCCCTGCCCTCAGCGTCACCGTCACGTCTTCCGTGATGTCCATCCTCTCCCCGCTCTGGTCGTTCATGCAGTACGTCTCCTCTGGGGAATCTTCTCTCTGCAGATACCCGTGCCCCCCGCCGTACAGGGCCGGACATGTGCCAGAGTCCCCGGAGACGCGGCGGCTCTGTACATCCCATGGGGTCAGGCAAGGTGCGCCTGCACCATCAGCGCTTCCTTCAGCTGCTTCGGCAGTTCCTTGCCCCTGGCCCCCGCCCGCCGCAGTATCCCCTGGCAGGCTGCCCTGCTTAAATAATATTTCGGGTGCGGTGAGTCCTCCAAAATCTGCGACAAGGAAGATACGGCGGCGTCTCTGGGCGACTCCCCAGAATTGAGCATCCAGCACTCTCCAAGCCAGGCTGAATTGATCTCCCAGTACGGCCGCCCCAGCAGGTCCCCAGCGCCCGGCGTCAGGTCCAGGCACATGACAGGAACTGTCCTTGATTCTGACGATCTCTTCGATGACCGCCCGGAAGTCCTCCCCTCCCGCGGAGCTGAATGCCCCTGGGACATTTTCCCAAACGAGGTATCGAGGTCGGACAAGGTCATCTGGTATCCCCCTTCTCCCATCAGCTTCTCTCATCTCCTTTACTATGCGCACCTGCTCCATGAACAGCCCGGAACGCTCCCCCGCAAGCCCCTGACGTTTCCCTGCCACGGACAGGTCCTGGCAGGGCGATCCTCCGCAGATGACCTCCACCGGGGGCAGCGCCGCCCCGTCCAGCTTTGTGATGTCCCCCACATGGAGCATTTCAGGGAACCGGATCTTCGTCACGTCCATAGGGAACGCCTCTATCTCGCTGGCCCATGCAGGGGTGATCCCGTTATGCACGGCGGCCAGCGGGAAGCCCCCGATGCCGTCAAACAAACTGCCCATCCTCATAGGTCCGCCCCGATGCATCCCATAGGCTGCTCCATCCCTTCCATGTCCGGCTCCGGATGCAGGAATCCCGCCACCGTCTCCCATGGGATGCGGCGGACCGGGATTCCATGTCTCCATGCCGCTTCCAGCTCCTCCTGCATGCCGCTGGAGACGCGGCTTCCGCACAGCCACATCTCACCGCACGCCTCAAGGAGATTAAGTCCCATCCTGATGCCCAGCTCCCGCTGTTCCGGCACCGTATCGTCCAGCATCTGCGGGTATAAAAGGTGGGCCGCCACCGGGGTGTTGCCCCGCTCCATCGCCAGACGGCAGGCAGCTTTTGCAAACGCCACGTTCCCCTCCACGTCCCCCGCATAAGGGGATGCGATATATACAATCTTTCCTTCTGCCATAGGCGCCTCCTACTTCACTACCTGCACGATGGTCTTTGTCAGGTTCACCGCCCCCTGGGCCGCATAGACCGCGCCCATCACGTTGGCCCTGGTCCCTGTATCCAGCCCGAACTGCCCCGCGATACGGGGGACCTCCCCTGACGCCAGCATCAGCCCCAGCCCCAGCAGGGCATGGTCCTTCACCACCATCAGCCCCGCCACCAGGATGGTGGCCTGCAGGAACGTGGTCAGGCACAGCCCGATGACCTGCTTGCACCAGCCCGTAAAACCGTCAATATACCCTCTGGGAACGCTGAACAGGTAAAGGCTCCCCACCGCGATCTGTATCAGCAGGATGCCTCCCCTTTTGAGGTTGGCGAAGAACACCTTGATGACGGCGTAACCCATGAGGATCAGGATAAAAATCATCAGAATCGGATTGGCGATTCTCCCAAGCCCCCCGAACACCCCCGCGGCTGCGGCTTCCTGCCATGTTCCCGCGTCCCTTAATGACTCGATGGTGCTGACCGCCACTTCCCTTAAGTCCAGACCAAAGCCAGTAATCCCTGCCGTAAAGCTGCCCTGCAGGGAAACGCACAGCTTGTAGAGCTCTACCGGCACAGCGGAGAACAGCCCCGCCGCCATAAAACCCTTGACGGCGTTAAGTCCCGTCTCCTTAAAGCTCCCCCTTCCGCTCTGGCACTCGATTCCGCACTCGAACACTGCCACCACCAGCCCGGTGGCGTACAGCGCCCATGCCAGATAGGAAAAGAACAGGACGATGGACTGGACCCACCCCATCTCGAACAGCTCGGCTCCCATGTTGCCCATCTGCATAAAAAAATCGCCCAAGAACCCTACTATCTGGCCGTAGATCCAGTCGATGATCTGGCCCAGCACGGTGTCAGCGATAAAATCCCATATGAACACTTCCGCACTCACTTCCTTCCCGCCATGCGGATACTCCTTGTTCCGCTTTTTCTATTCCACTTTTTCCGCTTTTCTTCCTGCCGTTTATCTCAGCACATCTTGTGACCTATCGTCTGCTCCTGCACCGGCTCCCGGAACACGTCCAGATAATCGCTGACCGCTCTGGAGAGCTGCCTATAGTCAGACTCTGTCGGCTTGTATACAAACCATTCCATGCCATTACCGTCATTACACATATACGGGTAGATGCCGGCATAGAGTCTGGGATTGCCTGCCCTTTTCCTCCCCCACAAGTCAAAAAAGCGCAGCGCCAAGCTGTCAATCGGCCCCTCATGGCGGTTGACCATCGTGATTTTCAGCACCTCGTACCGATTCGCTACTCCATACGTATCAAAGTATGCTTTCATGCGGATGTCCCCTGAGAGCCTGCCGTAGCAGGTATTCCCCACAATCCGGATATCCGAAAGCCCCATGTCCTCTTCAAAGATCCTTTTCAGCTCCTGCTCAAAAAAAGTCATGCCCTGCCCTCCTACATCCCAAGTATCTGCCAGATATAAAGCGGTGCTGTCAGCGTGAACACCAGACAGGCGAACAGGATTGCGGGTGCCGCCCATTCAAACTGCCCGTGCTTCCGATAATCAAAGTACGCCGTCCCCAGCTTGGCAAAGAAGAACACAGCCAGGATCAGGTCGATGGCGGGGAACACCACGTTGTTCACCACCGCCTTGATCTGGGCCGATGCCGTGGTCCATGTCCCCTCGATTGCCCCCGCCACATCGCCGGATGCCGCATATGCAGGGACACAGGTCATGCTGGCTGCAATGAGCGCCGCACACAGTAAAAGAGCCATTTTCTTCATTTTCATAGGTTATCTCCCTTCTTCTTTATGGAAAGGAACAGCCGCAGACGGCGGTATGCCCGGCCTGCGGCCTCTTTCCTTTTCCTGATGATGTTTTGGTCAGTCCGGGTTCTGCGGTGCGATATGCCAGTCGCTCCAGAGGTTCCCGCTTATGGCCACGGAGTCCGTCAGGTCCATGGACAGCATCCCCGCAGGCGTCCAGCAGTCTATGAGCCATGTGTAGGCCGTATAGCCCCCGTCCGGGTACCAGATGGGGGTGAAGTGGGTCCTGCGGTTGTAGGTACTATAGGGGTTCTCCTTGAATTCATGGGACATAGCGTAGCCGCCACCCATGCGCTCCAGGAGCCGCCAGTAGCCTTGGTAGCCGAACTCCGGGAAATAGGTGACGGCATTCTGCGCCGCAGTGACCGCGGATGGCTGGTTTGTGCCCACATGGGTGTCCACCCTCTCCTGGATGCCGTACCCCGATTTCAGCGTCCTCCCGCTGGCCGTGGGGGATTTTGCATCCGGAGTGATGGCCATGGATGCGGAAAGGCTGGCATAATACCGGTTGAAAGAAAACTCCCACCGTCCGTGGTCGCACCATCTCCCCTCGTCCTCGCCGTCCTCGTTATAATCGCTGTGCCATACCCAGTGCTCCTTCCACCAGGGACGCCATATCCCCCAGCTGGCTGACGCCACCTGCCCCTTTGCCGGGACCGGCACATCGGAAAAGCCGTCATTCCTATCGTCCGCATTGGGGTCCGGGGGCGGGTTCGCGTCCAGGTCAACGATATTCGCCCGGATGGTGCCTCTGCCTGCCGAGCCTCCCCCATGCACGTCCACCGTGATCGTCATAACCTGCGGCTCCCTGGGCGTCCTCCAGCGCACCCACGCCAGCTGGCTCTCCCCTTCCGGGTAATAGACGCCGTTCACCGTATAGCTGCCCCCCGCGATGTGGAACGTCACGGAGACCGGGTGGTCCGGGTCGCTCTGGCCGCCCCTTATCGTCACCGCCGTGATTACCTCCGTATCCGTGCGGTATTCGTAGTCGCAGTCCGTCACTTCCGGTATCTGCGGCGGCATGTCGTTGAAGCGCACGATGCCGAGCCCAAGGCTGGATTTGATGTCCGCGTTGGAGGCCGCCGTGTTCCGGCTCCCGCCCCATGCCGGGAACCCTAAGTCAGAAGTTTCCAGGAACAGGGCCAGAGGGAGGTTCTTGTGCGACAGCGAGACCATCTTCCGCCGCAGCCCCCCGCCCAGCGTCTCATCATACAAGGCCGCCTCCGTGGCCGTGGTGGCGATGAACGCCCCTTGGAACGTGTAATAGGCAACCGGCTCAATGAGCAGACGGTATTCCCCGTTTGTCAGTACGTCAAAGTCCATCCCCGTCAGGCCCGCGATGCTGCGCACCACCTGCTCGTCCGTGAAATAGCTCTTGATGGCGGCGATGTTGCTGCTGCCGCTGGAGCTGACGATCCGGGGCAGCGCCTGAGAGGGTCTTGTATAGGCATATCCTCCCTGCTCCGGGGAAAGCCCAGCGCCGCCGCTGTACTGCAGCTTGCTCACTTTCCCGAAATGGTAGACGCTGCCGGGGATGCTCTGGTTGGACAGGTCTATGGGCGTGGTGACCACTGAATGGTCGCTGGCCCTTACCACGCTCACCCTCACCCCGTCATAGCCCGGTGTCCATTTGTTCTGGCTGGTCCCCTGCCCCATGCCGCCTCCCCCGCCGTCCATGTTCCCCTCCCCTGCGGCATGGGCGGGAACGGCAGACAAAAGGGAGCAGAGCAGGGTGGCCGCCATCATAAGGATAAAGCCTGCCCCTGCTTTCCTGCCTTGTTCCAGTTTCATGCTTTTCAACCAGTTCCTCCTTCCCAAGGAAAAAGCACCGTACTTTGGCCTGTACGGTGCTTTCCTATCATGATTCCTTTTTTCATCTTATCCGGCTTAATCCATGCTTCCGATCTTGTTCCCGTTCTCGTACATGTCGCCTGCAAAGGTTTCATTGTTTTCTCCCTTGTTGGGCACATAGTCAAATCCGGGCAGCCCTCCTCCGCCGTTCCCGCCCCCGTCATCCGCAGGCGGCACATAGGTGTCATGGTCCACCGGCTCCGGTGCCGTCTCCACCTTTGTCCCGTCCGGCTTTTCCCCCGGGTCCGTCAGGGTTTCCCCATCCGGCTGCTGCGGCTTTTCCACCTCCGGCTGGATGCTCTGGTCCGGCTGCTCAGCCTGCACCGGCGGTTCGGTCTGCACCGGCGGTTCGGTCTGTACCGGCGGTTCGGTCTGTACCGGCTGTATGGCCAGCTCTGCGCTGCTTTCTTCCCCACTCCCCACCGCAGGGGACGGGGTGGCAGGCACCGCTGCAGCCCCGATTTCGGGAAGTACACCCTCCCCTGCAGGCGGCTCTGCAAACCGCAGGCCGATGGCCGCCAGCAGCCCCGCGCAGATGGCGATGCCTCCACCGACTGCCAGGCGCCTTTTCGTCTTTTCTGTCATCTTCATACTAAAACCCCTCCTTTGGCATGGTTGTCATATTCCAGTCCTCTTCTGTCCGGTTTGTACGATACACCATACTACATATCCCGCACAAAGTCTAGCGGTATTTCAGAATACTTCAGTATATCCCGCCTGCACTTTCACCGTGATGTGCATGGAGGGGAGGAGCCTTCCGCCGAAGCGCACCGGCACCTCCAGCCGGATCACTGCGTCCACCTCAAACCTTGCCGCATTCCGTGGGTCCAATGGGGCCAGGGGCGCGTTCCTGGCCGTGACGGAGAGGCTGTCGATGGCAAACTCCAGCACGTCCCCGTTATCCCCCGCATATTTGACATGCCTGCCCCCGTCCTCCCGTGTCCCAAGGGTAAGGTCGAGAAAGGAATAGATATCCCCCTCATTGACCGCCGCCTCCCATGCCCCGCCGCCGTCCGGCAGGTAGTTCCCGGAATAGCCCTCCCTCACCCCGTGGTACACGCCGTAGTAATTGTCATTGACGGTGGAGATGATGGCATCCTCCGTGGCATCCCGGACACCCGCTGCGATCACCTGCAGACGGAAGTATTCCGAGATACCGCAGAAGATGATGAGCAGCCCCAAAGTGGCGGCGATGGCAAGGGGGAAAGATGCCCCGCTCCTGTCCTTCCATATCCTCCTGATCTTTTTACCCAATCCCGTCCACCTCACTTCCAGTATACTTCGGATTTCCCGGTGGCCTGCGAACGCAGGGTGACGGGAAACGAGCCGAAATCCCCGAACAGCCCGATGTCCTTCTGCAGCGTCAGGGTCACAGTCACCTCCTGGTTCAGCTGGATCCTCCCGCTGTGGGACCATGAAATCTGCGGGGCGATCCCCGTCCTCTCCCGCAGCACGGCGGCCCGCCTGTCCGTCTCCGTGCCGATGCGACCGGAAACTTCCGCCTCCCGCATCAGTTCCGTGGCAAAGGTGTCAAGCTGCTGTTTGGCGATGAACACCGGCAGCACCCGCAGCGAGAGCGCCAGCACCAGCATAACGCACAGCACCAGAACGGCCACGTCCACATACCCCTCCGCCCGCCGCCCTTTTATGATATGGCAGAACCGTTTTCTCAGCACATGACCACCCCCTGTCCCTGGGCGCTCTCCCCCGCCTGCTCCGCTTCGGGATACTCCCCGATGCCAATCTCCTTGTCCTTCATTTTCCAGAGCATATGGTCGATTTCCTCATGGCGGTCGCAGGCTTCATTGTCCAGCCAGCTATCCCGCAGCACCTCCAGCGGGCCTTCAAGCCGGATCAGATAGTCCGCATATTCCCCGAATGCCCCCTCCACCATCAGCTCCTCATAGATGAGTTTTGCCGCGGCAATCTCTGACGCCATGTCAATGAGTTCCTCCGCAGGTTTCTGTTTCAGCTGGCGGATGTATGCCTCATAGCTGGCTTTCAGCCGCTCCTTCAGCCTTTTTTCCTTTCCGTCATCCATTGCCCTGTCCACCTCCCCGATTTCTTCCCTCTCTGCATCCATCCATTCCCTGTCTCCCCTTATGGTTTCCCATGCCGGCCCTATCACTTCGTCCAGCTCCAGATACCGCGGGTTTGCCACCATGTACCCGCAGAGCAGCATGCGGACGGTCAGCTGGAATTCAGCGGCCCAGTCCCTTAAGTCCTGCCCGGTATTGGCGTACCATGTGTCAAATTCACGGACCAGCGCCAGCGTCTGCCTGTCCGAAAGCCCGATTGGGAGGAATGCCAGGGGATGTCCTGCGCCGTCATGGCAGAGCGCATCCTCTGTTTCCATCCTCCCCGTCCTGTCTGAGCGCAGGGTAATCTGGCAGATATTGTCCTCATCCATAGGGGATACGTCAATGACCTCATATATTTCTTGCCTGTATATTGTTTTCATATTCCACCCATTTTCTTAGAACATCCCGCCAAGGCTCTGCAGCGCCACATAGCAGATAATAGCCAGGTAGGTCAGCAGGAAACACACCAGCATGATGAAACAGAACACCCGTATTCTGGGCGGTATCTTCTGTGCCTGTGCCTTCAGCCTCTGCAGCTCCATCTGCTTGAAGTCGTGGGAGAGCATCTGGAAGTACACGGCGCTGTCATCCCCCCGCAGCACCCCGATCAGCCCCCGCACCACGTCCGAGAGCATGGGGGAGTTCAGTCTGGCCTCGAACCGGGTCAGCGCCGCCTCATAGTTGGACGAGCGCATGTCCGCCAGCAGGACGTCAAGCTCCCCCTTGAGGGCCTCCCCCGCGTTCCCCCGGAAACGCTCCAGCATGCCGATGACGTTCCGGCTGGCCTTCAGCTCCTGCTCGATGGTGGCAACCATCCTGGGAAGCTCCCCTTCGACCTGCTCCCGCTTTGCCTTCAGCCGCTGGTCCGCCTTCCCTGTTTCCTTGAAGTACAAAAGGAGGGCAAGAACCACCACAAAGGGGGCAAGCAGCGGCATCAGGAAGAGGCAGGGTATCACGCCTGAGAGCGCCGCCCCCGCTTCCACCAGGGCGTATGCCTGATAGACCTCCGGCTCCATGCCCATGCCGCCCGCCTTCAGCACGTTTGCCATCCGGCTTCTCTTGTACTCGTCCATCCGGATGTATTTTGACAGCTTCACAGCCGCCGACATCAGGCAGGTTTCCACCGTCTTTGCCGCTTTCTTCTCCTGTCTTGCCGTCCCCAGGATGGCCCTGGATGCGCCCTTGGTGGGCAGGCGCAGGAATGCGGCTGTCAAGTAAAACAGCCCGAGGGCCAAAAGCAGCCCGAATAAGAATAAAAGTCCCGTCATGGCGCTCACCTCCTGTATTCAATGGGACGGGTCAGCTTCACCACAAAGCCTGCGGATATGAAGACCGCCGCAGCCGTGGCGGACAGGATCACCTGCCCTAACGGCGTGTGCATCAGCACATGGTACCAGTCCTTGTTCAGCAGGTACATCAGCGGGATGTTACCCACCACGAAGAAGACCATAATCAAAAATTCCTTGCGGGGTTCCGCGATCAGGTACTCCAGTTCCGCGTTCACATTCCGCATGTCCGAGAGTTTCGCCACGATGGGCGTCAGGGTGGTCTTCAGGCTCCTGTCATTCTGGCAGTCACTGACGGCATCGCACCACTCCCGGAAGACCTCGTTGTCGATCCGCCCCCGCATGGTCTTGAGCGCTGCCTCCACGTCCGGGCTGACCATCTTGATCTGCATCAGGAAGTCCCGGAACACCTTTGAGACCGGCGGGTTCAGATAGCTGATGTTTTCCTCCACGGCGGTCACGATGTCCTCGGTCCGCAGGTAGGCGGTGGTGACCACCGACAGGGCCGTCTCCAGCTCCGCCGACACGTCACGCTTATAATGGCCGGCCGTCAGCTTCACATACCAGAACGGCAGGAACAGAAAACCCACCGCCATCACCGGGGCCAGGAAAAAATTCCCCAGCAGGATGGCGAGGGAGCCACCTGCGCAGAACAGTGCCAGAGCCGCCGCGCATATCAGGGAAAAACGTTTCCCCCTCCCCGTCATCTCCAGTACGCCCTGAGCCTCCAGGATCTCCCTGCGCAGGGGTCCGGGCTTCTTCCTCCCGGAGGTTTCCCGGATATCCTCCCGGATGCTGCCTTTCGGCTTTACCAGAAAAGCGAATAGGCCGTCCGTGAATTCCGTGGGCTTTAAGCCCAGGATCAGGAACACGCCTGTTATCAGCCCGGCGCAGGCCAGCAGTTGGATCGCTGTCATAAGGCATCCCCCTCCTTCCTTTTTCCATTGTTGTCAGGCGCCGCCAGAAGCCGCGAGAGCATCTCCTGGGGCATCCCGTTCTCCATCAGGCGGCGGGCCAGCCCCTCCGATATGGGGTTCACCTGCCTATGGCTGCCCTTAATGATGAATTTTCCATTCTCCACCCGGTTCTCCGTAATCTGGTACTGGAACAGGGGACGGAATTTCCTTGTGCCGTCCGGCAGGATCTCGCACTCCATGATCTCCATCAGCCGCCGGTCCTTGTTCTCAAGCTGCTTGCAGAACGCCACGATGGGGTATGCCTCCGTGACGAACCCCATCAGGGTGTCGTCCCCCATGTCAACGGCCCTCTTGCAGAGGGACACCATGCGCCTGTAGGTGGCGTCGCAGCTCATGGAGTGGATGGTGGTGACCACGGCCACGCCGGTGCGGGCGGCCTCCTGTGCCGCGTTGGCCTCCGGCCCCCGCATCTCTCCCACCACGATGATGTCAGGGTTGAAGCGCAGCGCCATGTCAAGGAGGGCGATCTGGTCCACCCTCTGGCGCTCGTTCTCGCTGTCGCGGGTCAGGGTATGGATGACGGAATTGACCACTTTTCCATCCTTCCTGCGCACCAAGGCCAGCTCCCTGGAGCCGTTCTCTATGCTGTAGATGCGCTTGCCGTCCGGGATGGTGGTGAGCAGCCACCCAAGGAGGGTGGTCTTACCGGAGCTGGTGGCCCCCGCCACGCACACGGAGATTCCGTAACGGATACATTCTGCTAAAAAATCCAGCATCTGCCCTGTTGCCGTACCGCCCTTTATGAAGTCCTGCTTCTCCATGCTCTGGGGGTTGACGATGCGGATGCTGGCCGCCACGCCCACGTCCTCGTCCACGATAGGGGTTTTTAATACAGCGATGCGGATGTTCTTGGAGAGGTGCCCCAGAACGCTTGGGCTGGCGTCATCCAGCACCATGCCGGAGACGTGCAGCATGCGCCGCACCACGTTGACGGCATGCTCCGGGCTGTCGAAATGCTCCTCGAGCTTCTCCGTCACGCCTCCCGAAAACTGCACCTCCACGTCATCCCAGGCGTTGATGTCGATCTCCTCTATGCCTTCCCCATAGATATATTTGGTCAGGAAACCGAATTCCGCCATCTCGGAATAGATGGCATCAATCAGTGTTTCCGTGTCCATGCCTGGCACGGATATCCGGTGGTCCAGAATGTACTTTCCCGCAAAGCGCCGGATCTGCGCCCTGGCATCCCCGCTGCCCTCCGCCGTGACCAGGCTGCTGTACTCGTTGGAAATGTATGCCTGCACCTCCTTTAATACGGAGGCGAAATCCCTGCCCTCCGCGTCCGCCTCAAAGAACAGGCTATGGGTGCGCAGCGTCCTGACTTCCCGCCTGGGTGCGGCGCAGGCATCCCCTGTTTGGGGGAATGCATCTATTTCAGGGGATTCCTCCCTTTCAGCAGATCTCTCCCGGGAGGGTTTCGTATCGCCGGCAGGGAGATCCCGTATCGCCTCTGCCGGGGAGGCACAGATTTTCTCTGCCCGCTTCCCGGCATCTGTGCGGATCTGCCTGCCAGCTCCCATTTCCTTATCTTCACTGCCGGAATACCCTGCCGCCATCCTTGCATCATCAGGGCATCCTGCCGTCCTGCCAAGGCATTCATTTAACACGCCGTCCAGATATGCCTCCCCGGCAGGCGCCGGGGCGTGCATTCCCGCCCCTGTGACAGCCTCCGGCACATTTTCCGTTCCAGCCTGCCCTGTCTCTCTATACCCTGCATGTGCAATTTCCACCTCCGGATTCCCTGCCGACACGTTTTTTCCTGTCTGAACACTTCCGGAAGAATCCCCCTGAAATGCCGCCCGGCTCCGCTTTTCCCCTAACATCCGAACACCTCCCTTGTGATGGCCTCCAGGGATTTCCGGAATGCCCTGCTGTCCTTCAGCCCCAGCTCTTTGAACAGGTTCCCTTCCAGGACCTGTGATGCCACCTCCCCGGAATGGGGGATCTGGAACGCCACGCTCCCCAGCACCTGCTCCATATGTCCGCTGGCTTCGTTCGGGTACACGTTGCTTGCCACCCTGTACTGTTTCTCCGCATCCCATCTGCTCTCTTTTAACAGGGGCAGCTGGCTGGATAGGTAGCTGATGGATTTTAAGTCACAGTTCACCATCCGCAGCACCGCATCGGACTTGAGCAGGGCGATGGCGGAGAGGATGTCGTTGGCGATGGAGCTGCCGCAGTCGATGACCACATAGGGCGCGATGTTCCTTAACGCCTGCAGCAGTTCCTCCGCCTGGGTCCGCTCATAGGGCGGATAGGTGTATTCGTTCTCCCCTTTCCGCATCCCAATGATGGCAAGGTGTCGGAATTTCTTATGGGTGACGCAGTTGTGCCGCACCAGAGACTCCGACACATGGCTCGCCGCAAGGATGCTCCCCAGAGAGTGCTCCCCCTCCAGATCCCCCGGCGGGCAGATGCAGGGGAGCATGGGCGTGTTCATGTCGCATAAGAGCAGCGCCACGTCCTTCTTCCGCTGTGCCAGGCATGCCGCCAGCTTGACGGCCACCGTTGTCTTGCCGCAGCCGGGGCTTCCCCACACCGCCAGCATCCGGCAGCCTTTTTCCGGCTCCATGGGGGCGTCCTCCCCGCCTCCGCTGCGGCTGAATATGCTCTTCTTCATGAAATTCAATGCTCACTCCACCCCGCTTCCCGACAGCGCTCCCTCCGCCTGCTGGATCACATCCTCCATGGACTGGCCGTCTTCGGGGCTGTCACCCCTTTCCCCTGTTTCCTGGGTGCCGTCCGCGCTTTCTTCCCCATCTTCTTCGGGCGCGTACAGTTCCTCCAGCACGGCCTCCTGCGCCTCAATGAACCTGGCGGCATTCCCTGCATCCCCCCGGTATACCAGGGAGAGGTGCAGCCTGCCCTCCGCCTCCAGCTCCGCCAGTATCCTGGACTGCTCCGGAGCCACCAGCAGCGTCACGGTGGTAGGCAGCTCCCTTTCGGAGTCCCCATCCTCCCGCTCCCCGGTGTTGGCGTCATACCCGCTGTTCGCCGTCACGGCGATGACCTCCACATACTGGAGTTCGGGCGGGATCACGGTCACCCCCTGCTTTCTGTAGTCCGGGGCGATGGCGGATACGATGTCGCCGCTCTGCAGCTTTCCCGACAGCCCGTTGGCAAAGGATTTCACCGTCACGGACATGGCCTGCTTCTCCCCGTTCAGGCTGTAGAGGTAGGCGTTCTCCGCGGCAGGCTCATCCGCAATCTTGGAGGCGATGATATAGTCCCCCGGCGCAAAGTCGGCGGAGGCGTACCTGCCGATGGCCGTCTCCGGGTTCCTCACCACGTCCTCCGGCAGGTTGTACCCGCCTACCTCCACCACCTTCACCTGCGCCGCCGTGATCTCATCTCCCTTTTTGATCTCCCGCACCACCCGCACGATCTGCGCCTTTTCGCTGATGCTCCGGTTAAAAAGCGGCGTCACCGCAAAGCATATGATGAGGGACAGGATGATGCAGGCCACCCCTATGACGATCCTGTTCTTAAAAATCTGCATTCTTATACCTCCCTGCCCGCTCTGGCGGGCATCCATTCCATATTTGGAGGGAACATCCAGGCTGTCCCCTCCTGAAAATATTTTTTTACATGCACATGCCCGCCGCTTCTTGCGGGCATGCCATCTGCTGCGCCTGTCCCCTGATATCCTCAAGGCTACACAGGGGTTCGTCATCATGGAATTCCATCCCCTCCAGGCACAAGGATTCCCTGCCTTGGAAAGGGAGCGGCTCCAAGGAAACGAGCGCCCCGGCACAGTTTTCTGTGACCGGCTCCTGCGAAACAAAACAGCGCTTATCATCCACAGGCTCCCCTGAGCTGAAAAGGTCATAACAATACAAACCGCTGGGGACGGTGCCATGGTCAATCGGCGCACCCGTTCCCCATACCGTCCTTCCTTCCAGTTCAGCCCGTTCATACATCCACTCTCCGGCAGCTGTACGTTTTTCCATCCCTATTCCTCCAAAGGTCTGGCGGGCCTTCCGTGGAAGCCCGCCCTCCTGCCTTACCTGCCCACTGCGTATCTTTTCCTGCGTCTGCGCAGGAACGCCGCCAGTGCCGCCACCGGCACAGCAGTGCAAAGCGTGATGATGATTTTCTTTTTCATATGATCCATCCTCCAGTCTCCATGAAATAGGCCATGGCTGCCCCTGCCGCCAGGAACGGCCCTGCGGGATGGGCGGCCCTTCCCGTCCTCCCCCCAAGCCTCCTTGCGCAGGAACAGATAAGCCCGTAAACAATAAACGCTGACAGCCCCATGACGGATGCCGTCAGGCTGGCTGGCAGGCCCAGCACGGTCCCCGTGGATGCCGCCAGCTTGATGTCCCCGCCACCGATCCCTCCTGGCTCTTTCCCTGCCAGTGTCACCAAGAGGTATGGCAGCGCCGTAAATGCCCCGGCAAGGTCCCAGGGGGAAAAATGCAGCAGGGACAGCAGCGCGATGGCCGCCTGCAGGCTGTCCGGAATCTCCCTGTTCTTGATGTCGCAGACGGAAACCGCAACTAGCAGAAAAAGGAACAGCACCGCCTGTAGCGCCACTTCTGGCGATGCCGCCATCCCTGTCAGGCTAACCGGCATAGTTGAACATCTGCTGGATGCGGTTTACCAGCGTGGGAAGCACCGTATCCTTGAACATGGCATACAGACCCGCCAGCAGGAGTGCGCCCAGCACCACGGCGATCAGGATCTTCACCGCCGTGTCCACATAGCCCTCCCCGGAACGCTCCGCCAGTTTTCTTCTTGTCTCCATGGCCTTTACCGCAAAAGCACCGCACATCCTGTCCATCTGGTTTCTGATCTTCTTCATTGATTTCCCTCCAATTTTTAAGTTTTATGGTTCATGGTGTCAGCCCGTTACTGCTACATCCCTGCCATCTGCCGGCCTTCCTGGGGCGTTTCCCCTCCGCCTGCCTCCTGCTGGCTTTCCCGGGGTGCTTCCCCCTGCTGGGCGGGAGGAGCCTGTGCCATGGTGAGCGCCTGCTGGTAAGCATCCAGCACAGCATTGTGGAGCTCATTGCGGAACTCCGCTGTCACAGGGAAGCACACCTCCTTGTAGCCATCCATTGTCTTGCGGCTGGGCATGGACACAAACAGGCCGTCCCTGCCGCCCTCCACCACTTTGATCCCCCGCACGGCAAAGCAGCCGTCTATGGTCGCAGAGGCATAGGCGCGGATGCCGCCCTGCTGTCCGGGCGGGTACATGGACGTGATCTTGATTTCCACTGTAGGTGTAGACATATAAAATCCTCCTTCTTTTTTTCTGCCTTTACAAGGGCACTATTCATATTTATCCAGCAGACAGGCATGGGGCATAAAGCGCCTTTTGCCTGTCACAGCTGCATCGTCTGGCCCTGGGCCTGCTGTGGGGCGGCAAACCCTATTTCCCGGAAACCTATGCGATCCACATAGTAGAAGCTGCTCCCCGTGCTGTCATAAAGCTCCAGCACATCGCTCATGGAGAGGGAGTGCCCCTTATAGCCGGCCGGGAGGGCGCTGCCGTCATTCCCGAATTTCCGGTACAGCGCCTCCAGGTCGTTGGTCTGTGCCGCCCCGTCATATACGGTCCTATAATCCTCCTGGCCCGGCTGCCCGAACTTCCTGCACCTTTCCTCGTACCCGATGAATTTCATATACACGTCCACATCGGGTTTCAGCTGCCAGACACGGACATTTTTAAGTCCCTGCGCCGCGGCGGCCTCCTGTCCTCCGGCCATGAGGCGGTCGAACATCCCGTCCATCCACTGAATCTTCTGGATCTGCCTCTGCCCCTCCAGGAACCTGCAGAGCTCATCCCCCTTGAACATGGGGTCTACCACGGCGCATCCATCCTCCACCCTGCCTGCACGGTTCCCGTAATACATGATGATCCCGTTTTCAATCCGGATCCGGTTCACCTCTCTCCCTCCTTACGTCATGGTCATCCCTCCGCCCTGCCCCTGCCGGAATTCGGCAAGGGCCTGTTCATCAGGATAGATGAGCTGCCCGTCTATGACCTCCAGCACCGCGAAATCATCCCTGTCGCAGATCAGCACCCTGTGCTGGTAGGGTCTCTGCATCTCTACATAATCAAGGGCCTCCTGATGGCCGCACAGCCACACCCCTGCGCTGTAGCGGCCGTCCGGCAGGAAGCTGTACCCGGAGTATTCCGGCTCGTTCCCTGCAAGGTCCTTTGCCCCGATGGGGCGAATCTGCGAGAGCATCAATTTCGCCTCATCCGGCAGGAGATCCGGTTTCAGCGTTCCTGTCACATCCTCCCGCCAGAACCGGCAGCTTTCCCCGTTTGAGAGAGATGCCAGAAACACGCTCCGCCCTATGGGGTTCGGGTTCGCCCCGTTCCCTCCGGTGCAGAGGAAAAGCTGGCCAGGATGCTCCGGAGGCAGCGCCGCCTTGTTCAGCACCACCACCCTGCCTTTCAAGGAACAGCTAACCCCGGTCTGGTCACAGTCACTTTTCGTGTATTCACGCATGATGCTATGCCTCCTTTTTCTGCAGCAGCCCGCTCAGTTCCCCAAGCAGCTGGAGCCTTGTGCTGTCCGGCATGGTCTTTAGCGCCGCATGCACATATGCCTCCACCGCCTCCGGCGACTGGTCTCCGGGTTCTATCACATCCACCCTGCGGACGGTCACTTTCCCGTCCGCAAGCCCAAGTCCCACGATGCCTCCGTATTCCAGATTTGCCGCCTCCCGCAGCGCCTTGGGGATCAGCACCCTTCCCTTGCCGTCCACCAGCTTATAGATCGCATTGCCCATAGGTCCCTCCTTCCTTTTCCCTGGCGGCATCCGTAATCCCATAGCCGCCCTGTACGTCCTCACTGCCGCACCACCCGAACAGGCTCATCTGCATGGGCTGCACCCGTTCCCGTTCTTTCGGGTCATAGTTGGTGATCAGCACCTCCGGGAATTCGCAGCCGCCGTCATAACGCTGCGCCAGATTGTTGATGCGGGTGACTGCCGTGATGGTGTACCCTGCGTACAGGTCCCGTATAAAGCCACAGTCGTTGTAGCTGACCATCCATTTCCCCCTGCACCCCGCCAGCACGTCCCGGAGCCTTGCGTGGTCCTCCTTGCGGAACACCACCGCATAATGCCCCTCCGTCTCATAATAGGGCGGGTCGCAGTAGAAAAAGGCGCCGTCCCGGTCATACTGCCGGATCAGCGCCTCAAAGTCCTTGTTCTCCACCACCGTGTCCGCAAGCCTGCGGGATGCCTGCCAGATGGTGTCAAAGCATTTGCGCACGTCAAAGTTCTTGCAGCCGTAGGACGTGCAGCCGCTCCCGTAGCTGTACCGTATCAGCTTGAAGAATGCGGCCGCCCGCTTCACGTCCGTCACCTCCGCATTCTCCATCAGGATTGCCCGTATCTCCTCAAAGTCAGGCACCGGCAGGGACACCTGCGCCAGCTCCAGTTCCTCCGCAAGGAACGGGGCGTCAAACTCCTGCCTATCCAGGAACCTGCGGATGACGGCAAACTCGTCCCTGCTGTTGATTGGCAGGAAACCAAGTTCTCTCAGAAACGCCCATGTCCTGTCCTTCACGCAGCCGAACAGGTTGGCGAGGTTGGAGTTATAGTCGTTATAGACCTCCATGCACCTGTTGTCGGGCGGCCTGCCGAAGAGCACCCACCCGCCCCCGCCGAACACCTCGATATAGCGGTCAAAGTCTACGGGGAACATCGTATAGATCAGCTTGCGGAGGGCTTTCTTCCCGCCCACCCATGAGATAAAGCTGTCCATGCAGCACCACCTCCTTTCCTGCGGCAACTGTGCTACTGTTCCATCGCCATGCCCTGCCCCTGTTCCGTGTATCCATGCACAGACACCTGCCCGTTCCGGGAGACGGCGCCATAGGGGGTAAACACATAGCCTGACTGTCCCATCTGCCGCTCCCCGTACCCCCGGAAGTCGAAACGGGAAAAGGCAGGGTCGCCTGTGTCGATTCCGGCGCTCTGCAGAACATACTCCCCATATGCGTCCGGTGACAGGACATCGGGGCTGAGGTTATAGCAGTCCAGGTTTGCGGCAATATCCAGCGCCATATCCAAATCAAAGCACTGCTCCAGTTCCAGCACAGCCTTATACTTCATGAGCATCATGTCATCCGGGGCCTCCTGCTGCAGTTTCCGCAGGCGTTCTGCCAGCGTGTTCAGCTTCCCGACATCCTCGTCCCCCGCCATCTGGTACCGGAACGCCGGGATGATGCTCCTTGTCTCCGCGATCCGGCAGGCATCAAAGGATTGCTCGTCAATGGACAGGAGCGCCCACTGGAGGGCTTTTTCATCCGCAGGAAGTTCCAGCCATACGCCGCTGCTCTTCCCCTGTGCATCGGCCTTTACAATCCGCAGGGACAAACGGCCGCTGTGGAAGTCCCCGCTGTCTGGCAGATGCACCCCGTCATAAGGTTCCCGGCAGGCAGCGGTGCTGCGGTACACATAGCCATAGGAAGTGAACAGCCCATGGTCGCTCTGCCGCAGAAGTTTCCCTACCTTTGTTGGTTCTATCAGTTCTGCCACCTGATCCGGCAGGCCGTCCACCAGATCCAGCATGCCGCCCTCCATGCAGGCTTCCCCAAGGATACGGTCATTTGTCACACCGGGATGGAATTCGTAATCGTCCAGACAGAAAGCAAGGTTTATCAGTTCCTTGACCGTGGCAGCACCCCTTTTTTCCTCCCAGTGCAGTTCTACGGCCCCTTCAAAAGTCCCGATCTGTATCTCATCCATATGGCTCACGGCATGCGCCAGCAGGTTCAGTTCCTTCAGGGCATTCTCTCCTGAAAGAGCGCCTGTATGGAACAGGGCCGTCCAAAGGAAATCCGGCCAGTCGCCGGCGCCTTTCATCGTATACCCGCCTCCCTCCGGCACACGGGCGCGCTGGAGGGCGTCCCTGACCTCATAGGGGGTGGCCGGCAGGTCCAGCATCGCCCCCTGGTAGCCCCGCAGATCCGCATAGCAGTCCGCATAGATAATGACCCGCATCAGCATCCTCCGATCCCTCCCATCTGCATCCCCTGATCCTGTGCCTGCCACTGTTTCAGTTCCTGCTCTGTTTTGATAAAGAAATCATCGCCGGAATGCCAGAAGCTGACGCAGATGTCTCCTTCTTCTGTCTTGATCTCCCGCTGCTCAAAGCCTTCCCCCCAGCCATCGCTCTCCTGCCCACGCCACGCGTCAATCAGCCCGGACAGTTCCTGGGGCGACAAGGCGCCGTGGCTTTTTACCTCCAGCACACCCCACAGCTTTCCGTTCCACAGCTCTACCGTAGGGTTCATGCTGAACACTTTCCGTTCCAGCAGCTGATTGTGCAGGTAGACAGCAAGCCCTCTTTCCCCTTCTCCCTCCAGACATTCCTGCCCGATCCTCTCCAGTATCTGGCCCTCGTACTGGCATAGATCCCCGGAGTCCATTTCCATGGGCTGGTCCGAAACGCCGCCCACGTCCCTGTCATAAGGGTAAAAGAAGCCGCTCAAAGGGCTGAACAGTTTGAGTTCCTCCAGTTCTTCCGTAAGCCGCGCGATTGGACGATCTTTCCGCAGCACCAGCCCGTACTCTGTCTGTACCACGCCCTCTTCCCTCATCCGGCATTCCCCAAGTTTTTCATAATCCAGAAATGGCTCGACATCCTCGTGAATATAGATCTGCGCATCTTCCAGATAATAGTGCGCATAATCCGCAGCGCTCTGGATGTCCTCCGGCAGCACTGTATACTGCTCCAGTTCTGCAATCACCCTCATGGCTTCTGCCATATCCTCCGGTACCTCTGCCCTCAGGGCCGCGAACAGTTTTCCCCTTTCCCCTGCATCTTCCAGGATGCCGTTTTCCGCCAGCATCCCTGAAAGCTCGTTCATTTCCTTGACATCCCGGGAAAGCGGCAGGAAATCTTCCAGATCCCGGACAGGGCAGATGATGTCCATGACCCTGCACTCGTCCAGCCCCTTCACGCCCAGGTTCTCCGCCGCCAGCGCGAGCCTTTCCTCAGATGCCGGGAGGGACACCGGATAGGCGTGGTCGTGCCCTGCCTCATAAAAGGGGGAATTCAGGAACGCCTGGATGACACACGACCTATCATATCCAGGAAACGGAAGACGTCGTCTCCCGTCATAGACTGTTTCCAGCGCCTCCCCAGTCCTGACCACATAGCTGTATCCGGTAAAGCGCCCCACGTTGTTCCTGGTATATTCCCTCCCGGCCGCTCCGTAGTCAATGAACGGCACGAACCGCTCCGGCACTCCCGCCTTCCCCAGCAGGTACCTCCCCAGCTCCTCATGGCCACTGACCCCCTCGAAGAGCCTGAACTTATCCAGATTGCAGGACAGGTTCACAATCTCCGCCATGGTATATGGGGCCTCGATGTCCAGCGCCGCCTGGAAGATGGCCCTTTCCCTCTCCGTCATCCCTTCCATATGCCGGTACAGGAACTCCAGCTCCCGTATTCCCTGATCAGGCTGGAGCGGCACCCCCTTCAGGTGCGCCTTCAATCCCTCCAGCAGGCCGGTGGCATCCTCAACCCTGACCGTGCCCCTAACTCCGCCCCCAATGCCGAGCCTCATGGCATTCATCCTCTCCTGCTTCCCCAAGGGGAATGCCAGCCATTGCCCTCCTGATGCGGTGCCATCGCTCAGATATACCCTTGTCATCCTCTGCTCCTTTCTTCCTCCAATACCCCTGCCCCATACCGCCGGATCAGGAACGCCGTGACGACCGTCCAGAATGTCCCGTCGCTGATCAGCTCCGGGTCTGTAAGCTCCGACAGGCTCAACCGGTTGGTCCCCTTGTACAGATCCTTTGCACAGTGGAACATCACATAGCCGTCCAGCCCGATGCACCGGATACTGATGTCGGAGAAGTCGATCAGCTCCGGATGCACCGCACCCTCCGCCATCCCCCACAGCATTTGGTCTGCCGTCAGCAGGTAGAGGGCGGCGCACATGGCCTCCTTGTCAGGGGCACCCGCCTGCACCCTCCACTGGCACTGGAACCGTCCCCTGTGTCCCCCGTCCCGGAACGCGCTCCCTATGCCGCCCTCCAGACGCGACACGCGGTCCGTGAACGGGTCGAACGCCACTTCCCCGGTGAAACGTCTCAGGAGGCTTGCAAAGCCCCCACATCCGCCGCCAGGGCTTCCACATGGGCTGCCACCGCCAGGCGGCCCGCAGCCCCCCTGCCCCTCTGTCTGCCCTCCCCAATATCCACGTGCCTCCGGAAGCCCCGGACTGCCCACGGACATCCCGCACTTCCTGGGCTTAAATCCCGGAACCTGCTGCATCTGTGCCTCAATCTCTGCAAGCGGCACACTGTCCATAAATTTAGATGACATGTCTCACCATCCTTTCTATCTTTCTGCTGCGTCTGCCACGGGCCAGCAAAAATCGCCCGGGTCCCGCCATAAAGGAGGTCCTGGCCGTTCTCCGCATCAGCAGCATGGCACCATCCCCGCCCCTGATGGCGGATAATCTATTCATCCATCCTCCTGCAGCCAGCCATCAAAATCCGCCAAGCTCATCTGCCCCTCTATCTGCCCGTCCTCCATCCACCATAAGAACACGTCCTCCGCCGTTCTCCACTTCGTGGCTATCCCTTCCGCATGAATCACGTCCAGCATCTTCCCGAATGCCTGCGTATATGCCTGCCTGTATGTGGGGAACAGCCTGAACTCCATCCATCTGCGTTTCCCCGCCATCGGGCAGCCTATGCAGCCCACACGGCGGAAGCCCATGTCATAGAGCGGGTTCATGGGGAGCCTTTCGCTGCGGATATAGTCCCATACGTCCCTGTCCGTCCAGTCGACGATGGGGTTGCAGATCCGCTTCCCCTTCAGCTCGCAGCTTTCGAACAGCCGCCGCTGCTCGTCATTGTCGTTGTTCATGATCAGCTTCCTGTCCCGGTTGGAGGTGAAGTTCTCATACACGCCACGGTTCTTCCTGCGCCTGGCGCTCTCCGCCCAGCGGACGCCTGTGGTGATGAAGCGTTCCCTGCAGGTGGACTCTTTCAGCACCTGGCAGCAGTACCTCTGCAGCCTTGTGGGCGGGAATTTCTTTGCGGGGATCAGCGTCCACATCGTCACCCTGTGCCCTTTATAAGATGGATAGCCCATCCTGCATGTGACTCCCTGTTCCTCCAGTTTCCGGAAAGTCTCCCGTACATAGTAAATGGTATGGGGCGCGTCCGCCGTGGTGAGGTTGTGCTGTACCTCATAGGGGATGCCCGCCCTCCTTACGATCTCCCTGCACACGGCGCTGTCCTTGCCCCCGCTGTCCGTCACCACTAGGGGACTTTCGTACAGGCGCAGGGACATCTCCGATGCCATCCTTACCCTTTCGATTGCTTTCTGCTCTAGATCCATCCAAAAGGGAGTCAGATATCTTTTCCCTGGCCAGGACTCCGCCTCCTTTCTTCTGGTTTCTGCAGCCGGGCGTAGGAGTGTCTTCCTTCCCGCTGCGGCACTCCTGCATCATGTTTCCTGCATCGGTGCGTGCATAAAAAAACGCTGGCAGCATGCCAACGCGTCTCAGTGCCTGTGTTCAGTTGTCACATCATTTTCATCCCCGAATGCCCGGTACCTCCCAGGAATTCCTCCTCCGGCCTGATGAACAGCCCGCTCCCGTTCTCTGTATCCCAAAAACCGACATGCACCTCTCTCCCTCCTGCGCGGGCAGGCATGCACAGAAGCTGTACGCCCCATCCCTCACTTGCCATGACGCGCCATTCTTCCATTAATGCCGATTTTTCCCTTTCCGTCAGCCCTGCCGCAGCCTCCACTTCCAGAACGCCCCATAGGTTCCCATCATGTTCCTCCACACCAGGCCGCATGGAGCAGACTTTCCGGGCAAGGATACGGCTCGACAGGGTCTCCGCCAGGCCCCTGCTGCCGTATCCCTCCATACTCCGGGCAATCTGTTTCCGGATGTCCTCCTGTATCGAGACCGCTGCCTGACCGGTTATGGCTTCAGGTTCGATGGACCCGGGCCCGCCGCCATATGCGGTTATCGTCAGTGGGCTGAACAGCCGGAAGCTCTGGCGGCCTCCGGGGGCTGCCCGTATGGGCCGCGTCCTGTTGGCTATTATGCCGTAAGATGTTTTGACCGGGCGCACCTCTTCCATATCCCTCTGCCCCAATTGACGGTACCTGATGTAGGGCTGCAGGGCTGCAGGTATCCTGATCCCGTCCCTTTCCAGGATGTACCGGGCAAAATCCTCTGGTTCTGCCGATTCCAGGGGCAGGAACTCGTAATCCGCACAGTTCCGCATGATCCGGCAGGCATCCTCCATGGTTTCCGGAAGCTCCGCCTCCAAGGCTGCCAGAAGCAGTTCCCAGTCCGGTCCCCCCTTGTCCATGAGCGCCCTGATTTCCACAGCTGCCTGGTTCAGCTCCCCCATGGTGCTCCCAGGGGGCAGGCTTTCAAACAGTCCGTCATGTACCGCCAGCACCCGCATTTCCGTGCCGCCCCCTGCCATGCCGGCCCTGACCTCCGCCTCTGCCAGTTCCTGCTCCGTCATAGGCAGTGAGAAGCTCTCATATCCGTATGGATGTCTCTTCACCTCCACATTGAACACAGGCCCAGATCCCCCGTCCCTATGGATGGGCCCGCCGGATCCTGGCTGCTGTCCCTCCTCCGGCTGCCTCCTTTCCACGAACCCGCCTTCCGTAAAGCATCCATACCTGTGCTGGCGGCTGGAGCCATACAGCCGATAGTCAAAGATTCCTTCAATTGCTTCGGGGATTTCTTCCCCTTCCTTTTCTGCCGCGTACCGCCCCAGCCCTTCCATGTCGCGGATATCCGGCTTTAGCTCATAGGATCCCAAATGCTCCATGGTCTCCAGAACCTGTTCTATGGACCTTGGCCTTTCCATCTCCAAAGCGGCCGTAAACAGCAGGAGCTCTTCCTCCCCCATTTCGTCCATGCGCCTTGCCAGGCGGTTGAGCATCACCAGATGCCCTTTCCCAAAGACCAGCTCACCGGCCAGGCTTTCCCCCATGCCACCGGTTCTGGAGTCCACTCCGCCAATAAAAGGGAGCATTACTGACGGATGGATTTTCTCCAGCTCCCGCCACAGTTTCTGTGCATCGGCAGCTGTGGCCGGCAGCGCCATCCAGAGCCCGCCGTCCCAGTTTTCCCTCTTGACATAAATCCTCACTGTCCGCCCTCCTGTCCTGCTGCATATTTTTCGTCAGGCATCACGCACATGCGCTGTCCTTACATTGACATTGACTGCCCCGCCGCCTGTCCAGGCGCTTCGGTCCTTATCTGGAAGTGTCCGTCCTGGAACAGATCCTGCTGTATGTGTGTGATTTTCTGGCGGAGCAGTTCCTCCGCCTCTACTTCTGAATCCCCGACCCTTACAGATTTCCGGTCGCCATTCAGCAGCTGCCTCCCCTGTTCGGCAGTCAGCTGCAGGAAACCATACGGTGTCATGATGTCAGCTATTCCCTCGGGGTTCTCTGTCAGGAACCCCCTTAGCGTATCCCGTATTTCCGCCGCCAGCCTTTCTTTTTCCGCTGCCTCTTTCAATGCCGTGCTGACGAGTTCTGTGAACTTCTCTCCATCCATGCAGGCAGCCCTGAAACGTGAGCCGAACTCTTCAATCAATGCCAGGCTTTCTGCATAGCAGAAGAACCCGCCGGCCTCGCAGTCGTATTTTATCTTGCCGCTGTTCGGATCGTCCTCAAATGCTTTCTCAAAGACATATTTCCATTCATGCCCGCTCCCATGCGTAAACCATCGCCCGTTTTCCATGACCGGATCGCCTATCTCCACAGCATAGCAGTTGAATGCCTCCTGCCCAAAATTTTTGTATTCCCCCTCCAAGAACGACAGGGCAAGGCAAAGGCTGTATTCACCGCTGTCATGGTCCACAATGTAAAAAGGGCGGTTTTCCCTGTTGAATCTGTCAATCCTCTGTTTGATGTCCATTCCTGCTCCTTCCATCTGCTGCGTATGGATTCCCATTGTTCTCCGTGTATGCAGCGGTTCCACGGTATCCTCGATTTTGCGGCAGGCATGCCCAATATCGCTCTGGCGCATTTCCAGAGCTTTCCCCATGCGCCTGATGGCATCCGGCAGTCCAAAGTCCCTTTCTGTTTCCTCCATGCCTGCAGCCATATCCTCCGCATACCGACATGTACCTTACGGCCTTTATCCGGGGCCTGCAGGAACAGCGCCACAGACTGCCCCTTTCCTGTCTGGCCTGCTGTACCTTTTCATCAAATTCCCCAGTCCAGTCTTTTTTCCCATCCGCTCCCCAGTATAGGCCCAACGCTTCAACCAGGCTCCTTATCTGCCGTATTTCATCATCCTTTCCCTGAGGCGCAATCTGCTCTGCATAAGAAGTCAGCCCTTTGATTTCTGCCCTTACCAGTTCCTTGTCCTGACGGATGCTTTCCAAGTCCATCCCCATCCCTCCAATCCCCGATAGCATCCAGCCGCCATACCCTGTTCTGCTGCCTACTCCAATAAAAAAAGCCATGCACTCCATAAACCAAAGCGCATGGCTGGACTTTAAGAAAAGTCCACCATATCCACCGTCCGGCATATCTTCCGGTAGCCATTCCCCTTGGGCGCAAACCCCACGTCCGTACTGCGGCGCACCTTCCGGCACAGGTATTTCTTGTTCAGTGCAATCCCCCTCCGCAGTTCGCCGCGGAAGCTGTAGGAGCCTCTTCCCCGTCTCCAGCAGTTCCGTTTCTCTCTCGCCGTACCGGGCATCTTCTCCTGCTGTGGCATGCTGCTTAAGCCTCCTTTCCTCTTTTTCAGGACAACACTATACCATCTTTGTTGGAAAAAGCTATCCGGAATATTCCACAAACATCCTATCTCACCTTATTATATTTAGGCAATAAAAAACGGCTTCAGGGCTATGCCCTTCCACCTGCTTCTGTTTTCTTATATGCTTATGACGCTATACACATTTTTCAGCTCTTTTTGTGTATGCTGTTCTTTTCTCACTCTTTTTCTGGACGTTATACACACAATACACAATTAAAACGGTACTCCATTTTACGTCCGCCAGCAAGATGGCCGGGTTTCCCACCAATGCCCTTGCAATGGATACCCGCTGCTTCTGCCCTCCTGACAGCTCATTGGGCCTATGCTTAATCCGATGCTCCAATCCCAGCAGCTCCACTGTATCTATGCATCTTCTCTCCGCCTCCTCATGCTTCATTCCCCGCATCAATAAGGGCATGATAATATTCTGCATCACATTGTAAGTAGGAATCAGCTGATAATTCTGAAATATAAATCCTATTTTCCGGTTTCTTACATCCGTCAAATCGTCTTCTTTTGTCTCATGGATCGCCATTCCATCCAGATAATATTCTCCGCTGTCCATTACGTCCATGCAGCCCAAAATATTCATAAACGTGGTCTTCCCGGATCCGGAGGGCCCCAGTATCGCCACATACTCCCCCTTATCTACCGAAAAATGGATATCCTTCAGTATAGGCAGCCTTTCTTCACCCAGCATATATCCCTTAATGATTGATTTCATTGTAATCATAATCCACGCTCCTACTCTTGGTTCAGCGCAGCCACAGGCACCAGCCGGGACGCCTTGTACGCAGGATAAAATCCAAAAATGCTCCCGGTGATCACGCCGAACAGCAAAGACAATACCGCGCCCTGAGCGGACAGTTCTACCCGCACAGAGAAAAGCTCTACCAAGGGCGTCACCGCCAGCGCCAGCAAAACTCCAATCACCCCGCCCACCAGACTGGTACAGCTTGCCTCCAAAAGAAATTCCAGCAGAATCCCTTTTCTGGAGCATCCGATGGCCTTCAAGATGCCGATCTCGTTGGTTCTCTCCTTTACCGTCACAAACAGCACATTCATAATCCCAATGCCGCCCACCGCAAAAACGATAACCGCCATAGATACCAGCAGCAGTGTCAGGGTCTCATTGGATGCCGCTGCCGCGTCCATTTTGCTTCCCGCATCAGAAATGGTAAAAGCCGTGTTTGGGTAGCTTTCCTTCAGCTCCCTTTCCACCTCCCCCATCACTCTGTCTACCTCCGTCACATCATCGGCTATCACCGTAACCGTCGGGCTTATACTGTTTCCGGTGATATATTTGACGCCTGTTTCATAGGGAATAAAGATTGCCGAGTCCGGACTGATTCCTGATGCAACGCTGCCCATTTCCGAAAGGACGCCTGCCACCACATAAGCCCTGTCATCAATATATAATATGTTGTCATAGGCGTTAAAGGCGCTGCCGAAAATGGCATTGGCCGCAGCGGCTCCCAATATACAGACCTTTTCTTTATTGCCGTTGCTTTCCTCTGTGATAAATTCACCGATTGCCATCTCCAGATTACTGATGGTTCCATAGTTATGCAGCACTCCTGCCACCGTATAATAGGATGCCGCCTCCAGTTCTCCGCCTTCTACGGACGCAGTTGTGGAATAGGAAATAGTTGCATCGGATACTCCCATAACAAAAGTCATTAGATCCTCCGCGTCTTGGTAATCACAGCCGTGCGGCTTGACCACCGGCTCTGCCGGTGGTTTGGATGAGCCCCTCCGGGGCATTTTTCGGTACCGC
>ERZ808051.754-NODE-754-length-29611-cov-8.886097_pt1 | contig 29611 bp, 56 predicted proteins | sample MGYA00380199_ERZ808051 | MGnify/ENA primary metagenome ERZ808051 (study PRJEB31490, sample SAMN06133391) | mouse gut metagenome | isolation source: J11 | host: mice | place: China: Chengdu | collected 2015-05 ...
GGGATATGTTACACCAATACGTTTGGCAAGTTCATATCGTGTCATTCCTTTTTCTTTTAATTTATTTTGTATAAAAATTTTCATATATACCAACCTTTCTGTATATATGATATCATATATATAAAGAAAAAAGAATATAAAAAATATTTATAATAATAGTTGACAATATATATAGTTAAGTATATAATTGGATGTATAAAAGTTAAATACATAAGAGAGGAGGATGCGACGTGAAAATAAAAAGATTTGATATAGTACAAGCTGATCTTTCTGGTACGGTTGGCTCGGAGCAAGGAGGCATTAGGCCAGTATTGATCATTCAAAACGATATTGGAAATTTACATAGTCCTACGACTATAGTAATACCATTTTCAACAAAGGTTTTTAAGAATCCTGATCAGTCAACGCATACTCTGATAAGATCAAGTGCTGATACTGGTTTAAAGACGGATTCTATACTTTTGGGAGAGCAAATACGTGTTATTAGTATTCAGCGTATTAAGAAAAAAATTGGATCGGTTACAGATAAGAATGAGAGAGAAGAAATTCGCAGAGTTTATGATGCTAATTTTGGAGAATGAATTGAGGAGGTTTATTTAATGCAATATATTGAAATGACAGTAGAGGAAGCAAAAAAACGATGTAGAAAAAACGCAAAAATATTAGTGGCTATTCAGGATTTAAAGGACGACAATGTTGATATGATCTTTGTGCAAAAGAGAAGAAATGAATATGAGAAGCTTTTTGAAGATGTAAAAACAGTTGCAGGGATATATAATGATTTTCTAAATCAACTAAATCTTTTCACTGAAAAGCAAGACATAAAAAATATAAAGCCATATGGAATTCAAAAAACGGTTTTGCTGAGAGAATAAATAAAAAGGTAAAGACCTATTCAACATTCAAACGGTGTTAGCGCACCTCTGATGGATAGGTCTTTATACAAACAATTAAATAGCAGAAAACGCTACAATAATTATATTACATAGAATAGTTTTGAAGGTCAAGAACTTTTTCTTGATAATATGTTTTCAAACGTAAGTTGATCAATTCCTGATTATATCCGAGTAGTCTTGAAAGTTGCTCAGTGGTGTAATTTCTGTTTTCTGTTATTATTTCATCTGGTATCAATAAATTAACGGCAAAAGTATTGGCTTCTATCTCCAATTTATTCACAGAAAGCAAGGTTTTTAAACGTAAAAATGGAGTGGAAGCAGTTGGATGCATAATGGCGTGTCCTAACTCATGCGCACATGTATATTTAGCATCATGGTCATTGAGTGAAGAATTAATGTGTATCTGTTTCATGCGTAATGGGTTGTTATAATATCCATTAATAGAGCCTAATTCTTCATGAAAAACGGCAATTTTTAATGCATCTGCTAATTCGAAAGGATCGGAAGTATTATATTTTTTTGTTAAATTTGAAACAATATCTTTTATGTTTAATATGGCAATCACTTCCTATTCGCTGTCAGGCCTATATTTTTTTGGAGTAAATTTTTTGGCATTGATTTTTGCAATCTTGATGCTATTTTCCAGGCTTGCTTTTAAAAGTTCTTTTGTGGTATCATCGAGTGGTTCACCAGAGAACATAAGTCCTTCTTGCGCATCGAGAGCAGTAAGAGTGTTTTCAAGACGTTTGGCAATATCCTTTTCATCCTTGGAATTTAAAGATATTGTATCAGAATCAGTCTTTCCAGTCACTAAGTAATTAATGGAAACGTTGAAATAGGATGATAATTTTTGAAGTACATCACCGCTTGGAGAGCTAGTTACCCACTTTGATGAAGCACCATTGCTAATACCTATGTCCTGTTCCATTTTTCGCTGGGATACACCTTTTTCTTTGCATAATAATTTGATGTTATCCAATAATGCCATAATATTCCTCCTAATCGCATCAGAAAATTTTCAGTAAAAGTATTGACACGCTGAAAATAATCTGTATAATAAACAATATGCAGAACATACTCAGCAAAAATACTAACGTGTGTTCGCGATAAAAATATTTTATTACATCGGAACAAAAAAGTCAATAGACTATACTGAATATATTCAGAAATTGTAGATCCGATTAAATCAGTGTTTCAAGCACACTGTATTTTTTATACCCATTTTTAAGGAAGGAGCAAGAAATAATGTTCATTTTAACAGACGGTAAAAATTATATAATGGAGAATCCTGTAAAACAAGGAGTGTATATCAGTACTTCATCGCCAATAATGGCTAAGGAATTTTCATTTAAACAGGCAAGGACTGTATTAAATAACAGAAGTAAGAAGATGAAATGGATCGGTTCTTATTATATGGTTGATAAGGAAACTGGACAAGTATCTGAAATTCCATCATCTTATAAGGGTAATGCTGGAGTTTATATAGGCGAGAATGATATTGAGTTTGATAATTCTATAATTTCAAAAATATATGAGGAGACAGAATCAATAACTGGACTTGCCGGTTGGAGTATGACACAGCTTAAAACATATGAGGAACAGTTAAATATAGGGTTATCAAAATATGATTCGGCTGAATCAGATATCAAACACGCCCTTCAGAAATATAAAAAAGATAATGACGGTAAAAATCCACAAGCCCACAAGGCTGCTAAAATTGGTTATCTTTTAGGGGAAATAAGAGACAAGCATGAAAATATAAAGCAATGTTTAAAATATGTGCAGGTTTTTGAAAATGCAATTACATATAACTATACGATAGAAAAAATTAAATTAGAGCTTATGAAAGTGAAACATACAGAATATCAAGGCAGAACAGAGTACTATCAAATTGCGTTAAATATATTGGATTGTGGAGGAAAGCAGAATGCTGTGCAAAAAATGTAATATTGTAATGAGTATCTCGGGAACTTCGTATGAGCCTAAGAGGAATAAAGAGGATAGAGGTTATCGAAGATATGATGAGTGTCCAAGCTGCCATTATAGAAAATATTATAATGGAGCGAATTTTCAGGAAGTAATGAATAAGGAAATTCAAAAAAGTAGAAGTAGATAACATACATATATTGCTAGGAAGGTGTATCAAAATGAAACAGGTGTCAGATGTCTATTTGGAGCAGATAATAAATGCATATTATGCTGATAACGCAAAAAAACTTCATACTGTTATAAATCAGATTTTTATTACACATTATGGTGGAATTACGGGAAAAGACATGGAAGAGTTTTATGGAATAGGAAGTGATGTGGTAATGGATATTCTCTGGAATAAAAGATATGATCCGTCTAAAGGAGATTTTGACGGATATATATACAGATCCATATTATTTGCTATTAAAGATGAATATAAAAAGCGATATCGTGATAAACGTGTATTTAAAATTGAATCTATTGACGAGAAAGGCAATAAAGTGAAAATTCCTTTAACAGATGTTTCTATTGATACGCCTTTAAATGAATATGAGAATATGACGATTGGGGATACGCTACAGTCTGATTTTACCATAGAAAGTGTTTTATCAGAAATAATTGGATCTAAAGAAGAGTTTTCTCCAGAAATGAAAAGGTACTTGGGGAGATTATCAAAAATTCAGATTAGAGTTTTAGAGCTTATGGCAGATGGCTATTCATCTGAAGAGATTAAAAGCATATTACATATAGATACAAAGTTATACTTAGATTGTATAGCGGCAATAAGATCGTATAAAAATGTAAGATGTATATCTGGATTAGTCAGGAGGAGATAAAAATGTTAGATGAATATAGGATTGAGCCGTTAAGTGTAGGGCAGTATTTAGATGGTGTAGAAAGTGAAGACATAAAGATTGATCAGGCTGTACAAAGAAGTTTTTGCTGGGGCAAAGAGATGATGAATGCTCTTATATATAGTGCATTATCACGAAAAATATATATTCCCAACTTGATACTTGCAGAAGAAAAGAAAAAAGACGGAACTAAACAGACTTATGTTGTTGATGGCGGGCAAAGAACAGAGACCTTATATCAGTTTAAGTATAACGGGTATAAAATTACAAATAAATTAAGAAGTTATATTGTTCCCTACACAAAGAAAAAAACTGATGAAAATGGAGAATATTTAAGAGATGAGTATGGAAATATCCAATGTGAAGTAGAAGAATTTGATATCAGAGGAAAAACATACGAAGATTTGCCACAGGAGTTAAAAAATAAATTTAATGGATGTCCATTGACTACAGTAATATATCAGGACTGTGCAACTGAAGAAACATCAGAATTAGTACTTCTTTATAATAATCATGTTGCCATGAACGCTGCTCAAAAAGCATTTACTTATATAGGTAAATATGCGGATGAAATAAAGAGAATTAAAGATACGAACAGATTTTTAATGGATTGTACTATGTTATCGGAAAATGAAAAAGAAAAGGGCATATGGGAAAGGGTTATTTCTGAGTGTGTGATGGGTATTTATCATTATGAGAACTGGAAAAGGACACCGAAGGATATGTGTGATTACCTTAATGAAAATTCATCAGAACAGGAATATAAGAATATAGAAGTATATTTTAAGAGATTAATTCCATATTGTGACAAAATTGATGAAAGTGAGGTTGCCGCTCTTTTTACATCGAAAAATTTGTTTATCTGGATGATGGTATTCAACAGATTTACAAACTTGCATATTTCAGATGATAGATTTGGCGAATTTTTAAAGACATTTGTTAATAGTCTGAAATTCAAAGAAATAGATGGTGAAGATTGGGGAAAGATTGATTCCGACCGCAATACAAAAGATAAAAGTTTAATAAACAGAAAGATTGATTATATCATAAATCTAATGAACGAATTTTTACATATAGACGCAAAAAATGAAACCGATAATGGCATTTGTGACACAGAAAATGAGTCTTTCATCGCTGATGTGCTCAACATGGATCTGGAAAAAGTTATTGAAGAAATGGAAGTATATAATGAAACACTTTATAGTTTGACTGACAAAACAATTAGAGATGGTTCAAAACTTCTTAATATCGAGAATAGAAAATCATTATTAGCTTTGGTGGCGTATTCGTATGAAAGAGACGTGGACTTAGACGATTGGTTAGAGCAATATGCTGCAAAGAATAATATGTATTTCCCGGATCAGCGAAAGAACTTTTTACATATGAAGAAAGATTTTATAAATTACATAGAGAATAAAGAAAGGACAAGCGTATAGGAGGGTATAATGGGATTAAATATTTCTGAGCAAGAAACATCTGTTAGTTTTACACGAGACAGTGATATTTGCACTGTTTACACATCTGACAGCACCGTTATGACAAAACTCGATAAATTGGTGGAAAGTGATAAGTCACCTCACTGGAAGCTGAAAGAAGAGCATAGGTTGCTTAATGGCGAATTAATTGGGAAGACATATGAAACACATAAGCGTTTGATTTCATTCAGATCAAATATATCTACAAGAGAAATTTCAGAGGAACAAAAAGAAGCCGCCAGTGAGAGATTTAAGCAGATGTGGAAGGATAAACAAGAAAAAAATAATTAATTGTAGGAGGATTTTGATAATGAAATATATTAGTGATGATGGGAAGGTTTTCAATACAGAACAGGAATGTTGTGAGTATGAGCAGCAAGTAGAAAATGAAAGGACTAAGAGAGAACGATTGGAAAAGGAGCGCCAGGATAAGTTGAGCGATATCAACAAGAAGTATCAGGAGTTACAAAATTTACTCTCAGAATATGAGAAAGATTATGGCATAAGACAAAGACCATATGTTGCACCGTTTTATGAAATATTGGATATGCTGTGTGGATAAAAGAAAGGTAGGCATATAAATGAGTTTAATTAGAAATGCAATAAAAGCAGCAAGAGAATATTATGATGACACTACATATCAACATGCAATGCGAGTAGCAGCGTATGTAATTAATGATAATTTGATTCCTGAAGATAAAAAGGATGATTGCGTTGCATTGGCTATAATGCATGATTTATTGGAAGACACGGAATTTGATATATCATCATTCCCTATGGATTATAATTTGAAGGATTGCTTGGAGATTCTTACCAAAGATGCAGAAAGTACATATGAAGAATATATTAAGCATATTAAGGATGATTATCCGTACCATCCAGAGGCTTATTGGGTAAAACTGGCAGATATAAAAGATCATTTGTGTCAGACAGAAACTTTGACAGATAAGTTAAAGGAAAAATATATAGCGGTAATGCCATATTTGCTTTAGAAGCCGCATTTCATTGGGGGAAATTTTAGGAGAAAAGGAGAAGAAAATTATGAATTATGGTAGATGTATTATTTTTGGTGATAAGGAGTGTAAGAAAACTCCGCCAATGTCATTAAGTGAGTTGGAAAATGCAGTATTTGAAATTACTAAGAAACAGAATTACATATCAAATTGTGGATTGAGCGTTGAGGTTACTGCGCTTGCGATTAAGGAGTTACAGGAACAGAAGAAGGAATTGTTGGAACTGATGCACAAAAAGGTTGATGAACTGTAGGAGAGGAATAATGAAAAGTGGAGATATTGTTATATATAAAGATGAAGTTGGAACTGTTGTAACAGATTATGACAACAGAAATGTTATGAGATTTTTGCCTTGCGATTATGGAACATATTCTACTTCGAGACTTAAAGCAATAACCGAAAATGATGTTAGAGAGGCAATGCACGAAGAAAAACTTGATCTGATAAGAAGGGAATATCATTGGGGAAAAGTTGTTGAAATTCATTGTGTTGGAGAATATCAGATTGTAGAGGCAATTAAAGATGATGGAAAAGTTCATTATCACGGATATATTAATTATAAAGATACCAATACAAGTTATTCTTCACTAGATTCTGCTTTAGTTGGATGCATTGGAAGGAAACATGAGGGTGGAAATGGAAAGGCAGCTATGTATTTTTACAAAATGATTGGTATTGAATGGTAATGAAACTAACATTTCAAAGCCTTATTCAATCAATATATAGTATGTAATTAAGAAAACTATAGCAATATATAGTACAAGAAAAGGAGATTAAACTATGGAATTTACAGAAATGAGAAACAAATTGATGGAAAACTTTAATGAGATGACAAAAGATGTAGATCATCTGTTTGAAGTGGCAGTAAACAAGGATGAATTATGGAATCTGTATCTTGATAGTTTCCCAGCAGGAACTAATGAGATTTACAGAGAGCGAAGGTGGCATGATTGTAGTTGCTGTCGCCAGTTTATCAAGACGATTGGAAATGTTGTTGTAATTAAAAATGGAGAGATTATAACCATTTGGGATTTTAGAACAGATGATAGTACATATCAGCCAGTGTTAGATGCTCTGTCAAGTTTTATCAAGTCTCATGCTGTATCAAATATTTTTGTGAGTAAGTTTAAGAAAATCGGTACTTTGCAGAATTATGAAGAATTAGAAAATGGTAAGGTGCAGGAATGGACTCATTTTTATTTAGAGTTGCCTGATAAATTTGTGGACAGAAGTAGTCGTTCAGAAGGTGATATTAAAGGTAGCTTTAGAGATATGAGGAATGTCTTTAAGCGTTCTCTTGATGAGATTACAATGGATTCCATTGATACAATTTTGGAACTTATCAATTCTAATACTCTTTACAAAGGAGAAGAGTGGAAGGGTGTGCTTGGTGAATTTAAGAAATACAAGAAAGAATATGATAAACTCATTTCTGATGTTGAAAGAGATAATTATGCATGGGAACAGTCGGTAAAAGCAGGTATCGCTATTGGACGAATCAGAAATCACAGTATTGGAACACTGCTTGTCAATGTAAGCGAAGAAATGGATTTGGATACAGCAGTTAAAAAGTATGAACAGATTGTAGCACCTGCAAATTACAAGCGTCCAAAGGCAATTTATACAAAGAAAATGCTTGAAGATGCAAAGAAAACCATTACAGAACTTGGATATCTGGATTCTTTACAGAGAAGATTTGCTAATTTGGATGACATTACAGTAAATAATATTTTGTTCTCTAATAGAGATGCTGCAAAGAGGATTGTCGGTGCAGATGATATTTTTGGAGATATGGAAAAGGATGTTGCTGTAAATCCAAGAAAATTTTCCAAAGTTGATGAGATTTCTGCTACAGACTTTATTGATAAGGTTATTCCAACTGCAAAAGAAGTTGAAGTATTTGTAGAAAATAAACATGATAAGAATTTTGTTTCGATGATTGCTCCATACAATAAGGACGCAAAGACAATGTTTAAGTGGGATAATGGATTGAGTTGGGCGTACACAGGAAATATTACTGATTCTAATATGAAGCAAAATGTGAAAGCGGCTGGTGGTAATGTGGATGGCGTACTTAGATTTTCTATTCAGTGGAATGAGAGTGGAAAAGATAACAGTGATCTTGACGCACACTGTATTGAGCCAACAGGCAATGAGATTTATTTTGGTAATTGCAGAAAGCCGGAAATATCAAAACTGGGTGGCCAGCTTGATATTGATATTACTCAGCCGATTAGACAGATGCCAGGAAAAGCATCAGTTGAGAATATTACATGGTTAGATAAATCACGAATGAAATCAGGAGTATACAAGTTCTTTGTAAACCAGTATGAAGCAAGAGGCTCTAAAGGTTTTAAGGCAGAAGTGGAGTTTGACGGAGAAATTTATTCATTTGAATACAATCATCCTGTTAGAGGAAATGTGCAGGTTGCAGAAGTAACTATGGATAACAACGGCAATTTCACTATCAAAGAAAAACTTTCAGGTAATTCTACAATTTCAAGTAGAAATATTTGGGGAGTAAATACAAATCAGTTTGTTCCTGTATCTGTTATTAGTTATAGCCCTAATTATTTTGATGAACAGGATGGTATTGGACACAGACATTTATTCTTCTTCCTAAAGGATTGTGTAAATACAGAAGAACCAAATGGATATTACAATGAATTTTTGAAGAATGAACTTGCGGAACATAAGAGAGTGTTTGAGGCTCTTGGAGCAAAGTGTCATGTGGAAGATACAGAGGATCAACTTTCTGGAATTGGATTTAGTATGACTAAGAGAGCAGAATTGATTGTTAAAGTAAAAGGTGCAACAGAAAGAATTATGAAGGTAAAATTTTAATCAGAAAAGGAGAAAGAGATTATGACAGTAGAAAACATTTTTGAGTATGCAACAAGGAATAAGGTAAGTTTCCCGTATAAAGGAAATGTGTGGGTAGAGGATCTGTGGGACTTATCGGTTACAGAGCTTGATAAGGTGTTTAAGACGCTTAATTCACAGAGAAAGCAGTCTCAAGAAGAAAGTCTTTTGAACACAAAATCAAAGGAAGATGAGATTGTGGATGTTCAGATTGCTATTGTAAAACATATTGTAGCTGTAAAATTAGCAGAGAAGGAAGCAAGAGAAAAAGCTGCTGAAAATAAGGCTAAGAGACAGAAAATTATGGCTATTATGGCGGCGAGAGACGAAAAGGCATTAGAAAATGCTTCAGATGAAGATTTGCAGAAGATGCTTTCGGAACTGGATGGTTGATTAATTAATATGTGGTCATGTAATAGGTAAAACTATTGCATGACCAATTTAATCAAAAGGCAATGAAAAATTCATTTCATGACTATTTAAGAGAAAGGATAATATTATGGATAAATATATGGATAAGTTAAAAGAAGACGACCCAAATACAATGATGACTCCACAACAATATTTTGATTCTATGAAGGAAAAGAAAAACGCTGTGACTTCTGAGGATTTAAAGAAGATTTATGATAACTGTTTGGAACTTGCAAATAAGTATAAAATTACTGGTCAAATTCGTGGACTAAGAAAAATTTTATTCTGTATGGAGTCTATTGAGAAAGAGAAAAAACTTGTAGATATGGGAATCACAACTTTTATTTACAAGGATGATATTGATTTCTATATAGATAGCATTGCTAATAGCAGAAATAGAAATGAAAAGCCAATTAAAATTATTGAATTAGAGCGATATGAAAGAGAAATTCCTGATGAGATTGTAGAAGTAATTGACAAGACTAAGGAATTATTTGACCAAATGTATATTGTATATACTGATTATACTGGTAAAGAAGAACGAAAAATTGAAGCAGAGAGAAAACAAAAAGATCCTATTCTTTTTGGAACTTTCCAGAATAAAGAAAAGAAAGTCTGTATTGATAGATTTTATTATCTTGGAGATTGGATTGACGAATTTTGTGATTTGACTCTTGATAAAATGGTAAATGAAACTGAAAAGTTGGGAAGAAATATTGTTAGAACAATAAATACTCCAAAAGATGTAGAAGAATTAAGAAGATATATTGATGCGCATTATGAGGTAGAAAAGGATAGTATTTCAAAGATTATAAGGAAAGCAGATGCAGATTTTACGTCAAAGAGTAGTTTATTTTCAAGGGTTAAAACTGTGTTTGGTAGAAAGAAGTAAATATGATACAAGATTTAACTGCAAATAGAGATTTTCAAGATGATATAAATTTAAGCTTTTTGTCAAATTTAATAAGGCAAAGATCAGCGCAGGACGATTTAACATCTCCCTTTGATGAAGTTGTATTAACAGGCACAACTTTTGATCGTGACCATAAGAGATATATTCTGGATTATGAAAGCGAACAAAAGAATATGTGCGATTGCTGTGGTGCGCCAATTAAAATTCGACCTTGGGATTTTGAAGAAAACAAAACGCTATGTTCTGCGTGTGAGAAGTGGTTAGAAAAATCACATAATCTTCATGAAAATGGTGAACTACTAGAGCAGATTATTGATGATGATTTTACTGTAAGAGTTATGAAACCTTGGGATATAAATGAGTTTGAAAGAGAAAATGCAGTTGATAATGTATTGTTATGGGACTAAATTGTGCCAATAAAAATTTGATTTTATTTGGTATTTCTGGTATAGCCACCTCTGCCCATTATCGGTTAGGATAATGACGCAGATGCTTACGAACGTGTTCCCATCTGTTCAGACGGAACCGCCAGTAAGCACGGACACGCACCATAGGTACATTGCCCATGTCTTATCACCTCCTTTGTAGCTTGATAATTGAGCTTTATTCGAGGTGTATTCACTTTAGCAAAGCATGTCACAGGTGGCATACCATTAATATATATTGTAACTTGTCGGTTGTTAAATTGCAATAAGCAAAATTAAAATAATTGTAGGTTTAGAAATTGGAGGAAATGATATGGATAACAATACACCAGTATATGATTTTGAAGACGCAATTAATTTTATTTCGGAAAGATGTGATACCAGTAAGGAAATCATAGAAACGATTTTAATGTTAGAAGAAGATTACATGCGTAGCATTGGAATTATAAGTGATGAAGAACCAGACATAAAATGAAACTTTCAAGTGGATAGAGGTGATTTGATGGAATGTCCGTATTGTGGAGAAGAATTAAGATGGATTGATTATTATGGTCATACAAGATATTCAGAGCATTATTGGATATATCCTCATAGTTGGATAGAAAAAGAAGGCGATATTTATCAATGTCAGAATGAGGAATGTGAGAGCCAGGTATTTAATGGGCATTTTTATGATCACTGCGATGGTGATCTGAGAGATGGATACCCATGTTAATTTTGGAGGAATAGTATGGATTTTAAAATACCATTACATATTGTAAAAGAGATACAAACATATTGTAAACAGCAAGATTTTGATAATGACGAAAATAAGGAATCCTGCAGATACTGCGTATTTCAGTGTAAACAAGGCTGTAGGTTACATGATAGCAAAATGGGATTTCCAAGTGATTGGAAAACACCATAGAACACGAGTTTCAAGGAAGAAAAGGAAGGAGTTTAATGATGATAAGTAAATGGGATATGAAAAACTATATAAAGAAAAATCCAGATAAATTTCCTTACGTATATAAAGAAGATGATGAAGGATTATATGACAAAGAAACTGGTGAATATTTATCATCATTAGACCATTTTATTAAACTGTATCGTAAAAAATCTGGTGAATCATTTGAGAGCATATACTATGACCATATTTGTTTACAGGATTTTATCAGATGTACAGAATGTGGAACCGTAATATTTGCAAGTGAAGATGAGTCATATGATCCACATTTAAAATGTCCGATTTGTACTGGATATAAAACGTATTTTCAATATTGGACAAAAGAGGAAATTGATTCAGATTCACAAAAACAATTAGAAATCAGTCAGTTAGAAGAAATGACAAAAATGCAAATTGAGCAAGAGGAGAGGATAAAAAGAAGAAATGGCAAATACGACTGGCAAATTGGAAGTAAAAAATTGAGATTTAAAAGATGTTCAATATCTTTTGAATTAGAGTGCGATGATATTACAAAATCTTATTTAAAAGGTTTGCGTTTGGATATTAATATTTGGAAAAAAGAAAAACAAGATGGTCTAAGTAGTTTCTTATGGAAACATTTTACCGTTCCTCTCAGTTGGCATCAGTTTTATACTCAATTTATATATCGCCATTTGGGAAAATGCCATCCTGATTTTCGCAGCAAATGGTATATAGGGAAGGCAAAGCAAAGGTCATAAAATTTCCGTTTTAACTATTAAAAGAGAGGAAAAATAACATGGATATGATAAAAGGAACATTGAATTTTGATCCGTTGGCGTATGCGGAAATGGCATTTGGTAGAAAACATTGGAGCGAATTTTCTGATGACGAAATGATGGTTTCAAGGAAGGAGCGTGAGTAATATTAAAGAAAATATGATTAAAACGCAAATAGGTAAAAATATATTTCATGAATATGATTCAAATTCACTTTTTGATTGAAATATAGAAGAATTTCATAATATGACAAAAGACCATACTGAAATTTTAGGTCAATTTCTTGATTTTACAGCAATGAGTATAGAACAACTTAAAGAGTGTTTGTTAAGTGGTTATATACACATGGATAGAGCTAAGTTTATTAGCAGATGAATGAAACATTTTAACTGAAAGGAAGGTGAGTTTGTGAAATCTATAGAAGACAGATTAAAAGAATTTATTGAATATATTGATAAAGTAATAGAGGCAGAGTATGATAAATTTCCATTGTCTCCAGAAGATGCAATTAGAAAAAACTCTTATTGTTTAGCATTGCAAAGAGATCAAAATGCAATTATGAATATTTTAAATGGACATGATTTTAATTATGTGGAAGAATAAAATAAGTACTCTGATAACTTTGGCGAGCTGCAGAGTACTTATCCAACACAAAACGAAAACCGTCTTGATAAATTTAAGTATATCAATTCTATAAGACTTAATCAAGTCGGAAATTCCTAAAATTAAAAATTGAATACAGGTGGTGATATTTATATAGAAACTTTTTATCATGGAACATCTGATACTTTAGATGTGAACAAAATAATTTTACCTCCGATTCAGACAAAGAATTTGCGAGAGGAATGGAGAAAGAAGTAAGAGAAGGAACTTATATAGTTCGCAAAGTTGGAACAAAAATTTTAATCGCTATTGTAGTATTGGCAATTTTAGGAGGGATTGGTGGTGTGGGATACACACTTACAATCGGCAAATGGCAAAAGAACGCAGAGAGGGAAGTATTTAAGAGTAGCACAGCTTATACAGAACAGGTAGCTAGTTTTCTTGCTAAGTCCTATAAGGAATACAACGAAACGGAAAGTGACACTGAGAAGAATACAATTATGGAATATGTAATTTTGAGATATCCAAATCTTGATACAGATTCCATTGACAACAGTACATTAAAGCAGTTCTATATCAAATGTTTAAACAATTAAAAGAAAAGGAGATTATTTATTATGAAGAAAAGATTACTTGCAGTAGGAATTATGATGATACTCATGGTTTGTATGTTGGCAGGATGTGGTCAAAGAGAAACGGCTTCCTTCAAAGAAAACAATTATACACAGGAGATTATGGAACAGTCCTCAAATGCCGTTGGTTATCCTGATGTGACAAATTTCTTTGAAAAGGCGCAATTGAAAGAAATTTATGAGCTGCGAGACGATCCAAATCTTATTTGTTATTGGTACACAAAAAATGACATGACAGGTAAGTGGATTTATCAGGGAGAATGTATCGGCTATGGTATTCCATACACAACACAGTTTACACAACCAGAAACAATGCAGAGGGCACCGCTTCCAGCGTTGAATATCAATGGGGATGATAAGGGATGGAATGAATACTTTACTGAGGTTCTTCCACAGGCTGATCCTAATGGGTTATATAGTTCTGCATCTACCTCAGCAACATGGATTCTAACAACCGATAAAGACGGTAATATCAAGCCTACATATGTTGAGAGCGAAATCACGGTAGCTCAGATTAAATTAGATGCAAGACTTTGTGAAGAGTGGAGTATTCCTAATAATTATTAATATTATAAATTGCTTTGTGTGGTGTTATAGCCACACAGAGCATTGAAAAAAGAATAAAGGAGATTATATGAGTAAGGACAAAATTACAGACGAACAGCTTGATATGATGGTAAAAAAAGTATTAAGTGATGAGAGAATGACAAAGAAAATGTTGAAAGATTTTGGTTATGAAGTTAAAGACTATGATTCAGAAGATTTAGCATATATCGTTTATGTTATTACTCAACAGGGCGGATTAAAAGATCAAGTAAAAGTATCAAAAGCTGTTTATATGGTGGATCAGATTGCAAAATTTTCAACTCAACATAATAAATATGAAGATGTTGGAAGGTTTGCTATGGATATTTTACAAGAATGTGGTGTAATTAACTTTAATAAATAGCCTTAAAAAATCTGTTTCAAAGCAAGTTTGGAGGTGATATAAATCAAAGCAAAAGATATTACAGACTGTAGTGAATGCCCTTTGTATCAAAATGATTGTGTTGGTGGATGGACTTCAGGAGGTGGAGGCATACCAATAGAGCCTCCATGTTGTAGCTGGAATGGTGAAGAAGAAATATATGAAGGAATGTATGATAACGATTACGAATATTCAGAACAAGAATTAAAATGGATAGAGGAAGAACGTAGGGAAAAGGAAATAGAGGGGAAGAAGCAAAAAGAAAGGCTACGAAGGATTGTTTATAGTAAGAGCAAGTATGGAAGTTCTGATATCAGATATAATGGAAGTATTTGCTATGATTGGTTTTGTCATCATTGTAATAGATGGGTTTCTTCAGGATATGAGAGTTGGAGCGGTGGTATAGGTGAAACATCGTGTCCTAGATGCGGTGATACATTAGTACATTGTGGAGATTTGGATTAAATAAAAGAAAAAATAACACAGAAAGGAACAAAGGTGCTGCAGCCGTAAGATGATCATGCCTTTCTGGGAAAAGAAAAATAAACAATATTATTAAAGATGATTGTATAACATATATGAAAACAATGGAGTCGGATAGTGTTAATTTAACACTTACTGATATTCCATATGGTGTAGTAAGTAGAGATGATAATGGACTGAGAAATCTTGATAAAGAAAATGCCGATATTATGACATTTGAATTAAAAGATTTCTTACCAGAGGTATATAGAATAACATCTGGAACAATTATCATATTTTGTAGCAAGGAACAAATTTCAGAAATATATGAGTTTTTTAATGATAAACAGAAAAAGAAATTAGGAACAGTAAGACAGATTATTTGGGAAAAGACAAATCCAAGTCCGATGAATGGACAATACATATATTTATCAGGAATAGAAAATGCTGTATGGTTCAAGAAGAAAGGTGCCGCTTTTAATGCACATTGTAAGAATCCAGTTTTTAAGTATTCCTGTGGAAGAAGTAAATTGCACCCAACAGAGAAAAATCATGACTTATTGAAAGAACTTATTTTAGATAATTCTGATGAGGGTGATATTGTATTTGATCCGTGCACTGGTAGCGGTTCTCATTTGTTGGTGGCAAAAGAAAATAATCGTAGGTGGTTTGGAATTGAACTGAGGGATAAATATTTTGATATAGCTGTTGATAGGTTGAGTTGTCGTAAGGATGGTGTCTGATATGAAAGATATCGAATTATGGCAAGGCGATTGTCTTGAATTAATGAATAGGAAGAGGACTGGATTTTGAAAATTATTTCTGAAGAAGAAAAAGCGAAGATTATAAATATGTATTCTAACGACAAATATTCATTAAGACATATTAGTAAAGTATTCAACACAGATCATCATAGAATAAAGAGGGTTTTAGAATCAAATGGAATTAAAATTAGTAAAGATGATAGAGTTACTATAAGAAAAAAGGGATATAAAAAGAAACCATTTACGGTTGAACATAGAAGAAATATTAGTTTGGCTGGGAAGGGGAGAGTGCCAGTAAACAAGGGAAAGAAAATGCCAAAATCATCATTATATATAAATATGCAAAAACATCTAAAATATAATGTTGAGTTAGAATTTTTACAACAATTTAGCGATGTTGAAAAATTAAAAATATTAAATAGAATTATACGAAATACAAGATTGCCAGATTGGTTTTCAGATAATGATTATAAAAACTATATCAAAAAATTTTATTATGATGAAAAATTTAATCGTACATATAGTAATTGGTTAGAAGAAGGCAAAAAGAAATATGCGAAACCATCTATTGATCATATAAAACCATTATCTAAAGGTGGAACTTGGGATTTATATAATTTACAAATTATTCCTTGGTGTATTAATAAAGCAAAATCGGATTTTATGCCAGAAGAATGGGAATATATAAGACAAAAATATTTAAAAGAAAGCTGGTGATAAAAATAAATAAGGAAGAAAATATTACACTTATTAATGATGATTGTCTAAAAGCAATGAATAATATTCCTAATAAATCAATTGATTGCATCATTACAGATCTTCCTTATGGGTAAGGACAGACAGCTCGAAATGCATGGGATATAGTAATTCCATTTAATGATTATGTAACTTTAGAAGTCAAAAAGAAGAAAAGAGTATTTTACAAAGATGATTTCCTTTTGTGGTGTTACCAGCAAGGAGAAACTGATTATAATGGTGCACTTTCATATTTTGAAGAAAATAAGTCTATAGGGTTATGGACTCAATATAAAAGAATTATTAAAGATAATGGCGCAATTATTCTATTTGCAAACGGTATGTTTACCGCTGATCTTATGGAGAGCAACCGTGAGATGTGGAAATACAATCTCATTTGGGAGAAAACACAACCTACAGGGTTCCAAAATGCTAATAGAATGCCAATGAGAAACCATGAGGATATGTGTGTTTTCTATAAGAAACAACCAACGTATAATCCTCAGAAAACAAGTGGACACATCAGGAAAGTAAGTACAGCGTCCCACAAAAGAAATAGTAAGCAGTCAACAAATTATAACGAAATCAAAAATCATACATATGACAGTACAGAGAGATTTCCTAAGTCAGTTTGGCTATTCGCCAAAGATACCCAAAAGTGTGCATTAACTCCAACTCAAAAGCCGGTGGCATTAGTAGAAGAAATTATTAAAACCTATACTGATGAGGGAGATAGTGTACTTGATTCAACGGCTGGTAGTATGACAACTGGAGTAGCAGCTATTAGAACAGGAAGAAAATGTATCTGTATTGAGAATGACGAAGAGATTTTTAACGTTGGTAAAAATAGAATTATGGAATGTGTGAAGAATCGAGGTGATGTAAACGGATAGATTAGGAGAAGTCAAAAATAATAATAGTGGAACACCTATGAAGATTGTTAGATATGGTGCTTGTGATGACATTGATGTGGAATTTTTGGACGATTTTCATTATATCAAAACAACTACCTATTCTAATTTTGTCAGAGGACAGGTTAAGAATCCATATGATAGAGATTTATTTGGCGTTGGTTATATTGGTGTTGGAAAATGGAAAGTAAAGCATAATGGCAAGTGGTCAAGGGTTTATTTATGTTGGCGACATATGATTGAAAGATGTTATCACAGAAAGAGCAGCAAGCAATATCCAGCATATTACGGAATTTGTACAGTATGTAATGAATGGCACAATTTTCAAATTTTTGCTGAATGGTATAAAGAAAGAGAATATGAATGTAAGGGGAGATTGCATCTTGATAAAGATATAAAGAATCCTGGAAATACAGTATATTCTCCAGAAAATTGTTTGTTAGTTCCGCAAAGAATAAATGAATTGTTTACTTGTAAACCGAAAGAAAATGGATTACCTGTTGGTATTAGTTTAAGTACGTCAGGTAAATATGTAGCTTCATATAATGGTAAACACTTGGGTACATATTCAGAATTGAAAGATGCTTACAAAATTTATGCAACTACAAAAGAAATGGCAATTCAAAATGCAGCAAATGATTACAAAGAGATAATTCCTCATGAAATATATGAGATTCTTATGAAATATAAAGTATTGATAGAAAATGATAAGAATTATTTGCCAAGTTAATGAGTGCATCAATACAAAAAAGTAGAAGTAATAATTAGACATATGTAAAACAAATAAAGAAAAAATAATAGGAGGAAATGAGGTTTCTGCGCAGAATAAATCCGGGTTTACTCCTAAATAAGAATGGAATATCAAAAGAAAATCAAATGTGAATTATATAGGGACTCTATGCAAAATTATAAGAAGTATGCAATTCCACCTGCTCAGTTAATTATTGCAGATGTTCCATATAATGTAGGAAATAATTTTTACGGTTCAAATCCGATGTGGTACAACGGAGGAGACAACAAAAAAGGTGAAAGTAAATTAGCTGGTAAAGCAGCTTTCAATTCTGATTTTAATTTTAATTTATATGAGTATTTTCATTTTTGTTCCAAGATGCTGAAAAAGGATGATACTAGACCCGTTCCAAGAGGTCGGAGTAGTGATTCGCCTTGTATGATTGTATTTTGCTCATTTGAACAGATTCAGACACTCATCAAAGCAGCAGAGAAGCATGGATTTGTTCATTACATTCCGCTGATCTTTTGTAAGAATTATAGTCCACAGGTACTCAAAGCTAACATGAGGGTTGTGGGAGCCGCCGAGTATGCACTTCTGCTATATAGAGATAAGTTACCTAAATTCAGAAATGGGCTTCAGATTGATGAGAATGGCAAGAATATTCCGGGCACAGGACATATGATTTTTAACTGGTTTGAGGGTGGTAATGAGGATGAATGGGGGAGAACTTATTATAACAACAGTACATATATGATGTGGGAAAAAGATAAGGGAAAAGAGATACCTAAGATTCATCCGGCTCAGAAGCCGGTAGCAGTCCTGAAACGATTGATTGAGATATTTACTGATCCTGGCGATGTAGTTATTGATCCGTGTTGCGGAAGTGGAACTACATTAAGAGCTGCTTATGAACTTGGTAGAAGTGCTTATGGTTTTGAAATTGACCGTAATTTCTACCAGAGAGCAAAAGATGAAATGTTGAATTTTGCAAAAGAAGAGTAGATACATATAGACTTAAAACATCGGTTTCATGGAAGGGGGTGAGTATTATTAGATTCTATTATGAAAATTGTTGTGGTAATTCTGGATATTTTACTTTGAAAAAATCGGAAATCCCACGAGCTATTATGTCAGCATGGAATATAGAAGCGCATTTGTATATTATAGATTCTTATACATGGGATAAAAAGCCAAAGGATTTAACTTTAGTTTTTTCCCCAATTGAGGATAATGAAGCAAATAATGATTTTCTTAAGCAATTTGGATTATACATGATAGATGGAAAAGAGTATAGAGAACTACATTATATAAAGGATGATAGTTTAGCATGGGAACCTAATAATTATGATGGGATTCTACAATTAGTATAAGGTTGGTGATAAATATCCAAAAGGGTTTTGAAAAGCGTTTTAATCATGGAGATATTGTTTATTGGTGTAATAGAAGTGGAAACGAATATAGTGTCAAATATGGCAGAGTAGACGAACAATTTTCTGATGCTGTATGTATAGATTTATTGGAGTCGAAAGAAACAAGATATATAGATGGAGTTCCAATTGATGAATTTAAGGATAATCAAAAATATAGAAAACTTCCTAAAGGCTGGACATATGATACAAAACTATTTGATTTGGAGTGGAGAACTGATCCTGAAGATGAAAAACTATTTAATGAATTATGCGTAAGAATTGATAATCCTGAGTCAATTAAAAAGGCGTATGAAGCAGGTTTACTTGTTAAATCCGATAAGATTTTTCATGGAAATATTGAAACTGATATTACCAAAGAAGGGTTCCGTATCATCAAGAAATACCCCATGTGGCAGCATCATATAAGTCATGTGAGCATCAGACCAGATAAAGTTTATTTTACATATCAAGAGGCAAAGGCTGAAGTAGAAGAGTATCTTGCAGAATTTAGGAGACAAGCTGCATTATCTGATTATGAATGGGCGGTAGAGGAGATTAACAAAACTCTTAATCATTGGAAAGTATTTCAGGATGCTACAGACGAGGAAGTGAATGCGTATCGTGAATGGTTACTTTCTATGAAAAATGTAGAAGAAATTGAAACGAGAACCAGTTTTGGAAACATTCAGTGGAAATATGAAAAGAACAAAAAATGGAACAATATTGTTTTGTGAGGAGAAATAGAATGAGTAGTATTATTAACGGTGTCGCATCTGAGTATGATATGCAGAAAGTATCAAGAACTTATGAAAGTAATAGTAAATTACCACAAACAAACTGCAATATTCCAATGCCAAATATTAAAAACACTGGCGAAAGAATTTGTGAAAATTGTGATAAAGAAGAGGTGTGTAAATATAAAGAAGAATGTATGAAAGCTGTAAAAGATATTTTAGATATTGAAAGTAGAAAAAATGTGTTTATTAAAACACATATCAACTGTAAAAAATGGAGTGGTAAACCTGATATTGGTATAAGATAGCAATCAAATTTTCATTTCAAAGAAGAAATTGTGGTGTCTGAACCAGTGAATCAGAATTAAATAAGTGGATTAAAATTGGAGTTCCTATACCTGTGATGGGAAATTGCGAAAGCCGACAAATACCAGGATACACTCGGTCACTTAGCCATAATGAAATAGGAGCTAGAAAATGAGAGAAGAAGAATTAGTAAAAAATTTGAAACGATTAGGTAAAGAAGCTACATGGTGTAGAACTTGCCTCAGAAGGGATAAATGCGACATTAAAGAAACTGTTGCTATGGAGCAGAAATTAGTAGCTCCCTATCCAGTAAAATATGTAGATGTGAAAATAAAATGTAGAAAATATATAAAAGATAGCAAATTACCAGATAAACCAGATGTTTTTGAATCAATATTTTCTGTATAAAAAATGGAGAGAAAGAAATGATCAAAAGGATTATGAATTTATTTTGTAGACATAAAAATAGTGAAGTGGTTTGTTGGCATTGGAGTCATGGATATAACGGCAATGATATCCGTTTTATAGAAATTGAATTAAAATGTAAAGATTGTGGAAAATATTTTTTTAGATATATAAAAGAATGGAATAAGTGTGAACAATTTATAGAAAGATATAAGGATAAAGAGTGGTCTGATACATGTAAACCAATTTTAGATACATAGGTTGAAACAACTCTTTCATTGAGAAAATAGGAGGGATGACTTGATTGTTGGAGGATATGATACCGATGATTTGACAGATAGACAAAACCATGTATTTCGTAAATTATATAACAATCCAGTAGCCAATAATAATCTATTAGCTTTGAATTTTCTATCTTATTCTGTACGTAAAAATTTTAGATGTAGAGAATTTTATAATTATGAAGATGATTGCGATTACCTGTTAGAAATAAAAAAGGAAATATTGGATAAATACGGAATTGATTTAAAAGAACTGTATATTTAATTAAAAGCACAAGGAGGAATCGCTTGAAAAGTAATATATTTATTCCCAAAACAATAAATGTAGGATACCAGAATCGTTCTGGTACATATACAGGTAAATTAGCTTATGTAATTTACTATGATGAAAAAGGTAAACTGCGAAAAGAAGCGTCCTGGAATAGTTGGCGTGATAAAAAGATTCCAAATGAAGAATTTGATAATGTGCCAACAACAGGATTTGTGCTAAATAAAAAAGTTGGAGACTATTCTTCAGGTTGGGATCACCGTCAAGCGTATTGCAGAGTATATGATCCACGCAACTTTGAGTTTGAGATAACCATAGAAAATCTACTGTACATTCTTGAAAATGCAAATTCTATCAAAGGCAAAGGGCTTGAAGGGGAATTTGTTTATGGATGGGATGGTAAAGACTTGGTGTTAATGCCGGTAGAGTCTCCTGATTATAAACAGATCACAGAATATAACAAAATTGTTCATAATAATGAGAGTATTAAAGCAAAAGATTTGATTGTAGGAGCTACATATCTAACCAAAAACAATGAAGAAAGAATTTATTTGGGCAAATTTGATTATTACTCATATGGTTATAGGTGGTTAGAAGACGGAGAATATAAAACTAGTAAAAATTCAGATGATATACCGACAGAAAGTGGTAGTGGTTCTAGTTGGTATAGACATAAAATTTCGTATGATAGTATTGATTATTTATATGGAAAATATTTTTGGTTTGCTTATAAATATTATGATTATGATTACGTTAATGGAGAAAAAGTTTATAGAGATAAATATGAATGGCATTTTGAGCAATATAAGAGTATATCAGCAAACAAATTTATTACTTGTGTTGATAATAAATGCACACAGGATTATTCAGATATTTATGAGTCTATGATCCGTACCAATCATTTTTCACCTAGAGACTTTGATAATTTAAAATATATTCCATATTCTTTTGAAGAATTTAAAGAATATGCAGAGAAAACAGAAGATAGATACAATCGAGGTATTTTTTGTAGATATAATACGAACTATTTCTCTGATAGTTATTGTAAATATGAAATTTCCTGTGATGATGAAACAAATTTATGGACAGTTAAACAATCTTATTATGAGAATGATGATGATTTTTATGGCAGGTTTATTTTTAAAGATGAAGAGGTCAATAATTATTGGGGAAGTAGGAAAATTATAAAAAAGATTATTCCGATGACAATAGAAGAATTATATGAGAGGTTAAAACCTTGCTATAAAGAAATTTATTTACGGAATGGTAAATTATTTGGAAGGGAGTGCTACTATGGCAACAAATAATGATGAAAGAGTTTTACAGCTAAAACAGGTTATTGATAAGAAGAAAACAGAACTAAAAGGATCAAAGAAGTTTACGCCACTTACAAATTGTGTCCTAGATTTAGAAGGGCAGAAATACAATTTGAATGTTCTCCAGTTTGATGATTTGCAGTTGTTGCTTGTTAGATTGAATATGTATTTAATGTCTGTTAAAGATCTGGGAATCAGTTTGGAAGTTTCGGGGTATAACATTGTAGAATGGATTACGGATATCAAATGTAAGATTGAGATTTTCGAGTATAAGAAGAAAGAAGCAGAGCTGAAGGCATTAGAATCTAAATTGGACAAGATGTTATCTGATGAAAAGAAGACTGAATTGGAACTGGATGAGATTGCTGCATTATTGAATTAGTCTTGAAATTTTGCTTTCATTTGAAAAAGGCAAGATTTTTAAATATCTTGCCTGGTTAAAAGTAGTAAAATTACCATTGCTCTTCGGTTTTTTCCCAATGAATATGAGGGTAATCTTTGATTTTACCTAAAATGAAATCCTCATATATTTGATAAGCCTTATCCATAGATTTTATATGAATACCATGTTGATATGTATTCATATCAAGGACAAATTGTTTATAATCTTCTGGTTTAATTAGTGGGATAATAGCTTCTAAAACAATGGTTAGATCAACACCTGCAAATTGACCATTATAATAATGCTCTGATATTAAATCATATGGATTAACATTCAAAGCTTCTGCCAATTTTTTTGCAGTATCTAGTTTACAACTACCACGTTTTTCAATATCCTCAATAGTTCTGATTGGTACTGAACTCAATGAAGATAGTTGCGGAACGGTCAAATTACGTTTTGTTCTGTAAAATTTTAGGTTCATTTTTGTCTCCTTTATAATTTTACAGTTCATGCGCATGTAACTGATTGAAATAATCATACCACGTAAAAACGTGGTTGTCAATAAAATTTTAAAACTAAATAGAACCAGAGTTTCATGTGGTGATGGAGGTGATATAAGTGGTGTTTTGGCTTCAAAAAGAATTGAATAATAAAATTGATATTGACATTATCATTCTTCAGGAAGAACTTGATAAGCAAAAATTTAACCATTTGTATGATATCGGAACTATGAAAGATTATGAGTGTATTTTGAATACAGATATGATTGAGAAAGAAAATTTAGAGAAAGTAATCCCTGTAGGCAGTCTTGATTTTGTACAAATGATTCTTTCTAGGATACATAATGTCAATAATATGAATCCAATAGAAGTTCCAGATGTTCTTAGAGAAGATAGATTTTTAAAACGTAAATATTCTATTGTACCTAAAAATCAACTTCCCAATAAGGGATATTATTTCACAAAATATGTTTCAAAACTGAAAGTATTTAGTCATACAGGAATGATAGAGACTTTGCAATATACAGATGAGGGTAAGGAACCATTCCTGAAAGAAGGATTATATCAAGTGTCGGAAGTAGTAGATATTTTATCTGAATATCGTTGCTTTGTACAGAATGATAAGTTGGTTGCTATAAATTATTATGATGGAGACTGTACGGTATTCCCAGATGTCTCAGATATAAAAACTATGATTGGCAATTATATGAGAGATCAAGATAGACCAAAAGCATATACAATGGATATTGCTGTGATTCGTGATAGAGGTACTGCAATTTTAGAAGTGCATCCGTGGGTAAGCGTTGGATTATATGGGTATATGTTTGGCAGTTCTCTTCCATATTGTTACAGAGATGGATTTGAATATTATATCAATACCAATAAAGAAATAAGTGAATGGAGCAATTTCTGATGGATAACGAATATACCAGAAAAGAAAAGATATGTCCTCTTATTGGTGATTACTGTAATGAAGAACACAAAGATTGTGATAGGTGCATAGCTGAGGAGGATGCTTGGCAACGTTTACAGTGTTACATAGATTGTCACAATTATGATTGGACTTTTGAGAGGATCAAACATGATTATCAGAAGTATTATCTGAATGGGAGTTATTGTAGTCATACGCTTATGGATATTATAGAGAATAATGAGAATGACTGTAAAATGTTGTTTGGATTGGAGAAGTAGATGTTAGATGAAACAAGACTAGAAGGGTTGGCTCTTTTAGCAGACCAGGATGCAGTAAATGCTTTGATTGAAACACAAGTAATTTTACAGCTTTTGGTTAAGAAAAATTTAGTAAATTCAGAAGAAGTTGCTTTAACAAGGGAAATTGTCAAAAGGCAACCTAAATATAAACAGATGCAACAAATGTTAAATGATTCTATAAATAGAGTTGACGAGTCATCTAAATTTGAAGAATTAATGGAAAAGGCATTAAGACCTGATGGAAGAGAACAATTAACCAAAGAAGAAAAAGATTATTTATTAAGCAAATTAGAGCAAATTTCAAAAGGCAGATGAAAGGTTAATTTTAACAAGAAAACTTATTAAAAAAGAATATAAAATCAGAAAGGAAAACAAAGTGTAGCTACTGTGAACCATATGGACTTTCTGGTAAAGAAAAATAGATAATTTAACAGTATTAAGCTTATGTGATGGAATGAGCTGTGGACAAATAGCTTTAGTAGAAGAGGGATTTACTATTAAAAAATATTATGCCAGTGAAATAGAGAAGAATGCAATAAAAGTAACACAGGAAAATTTTCCTAATACAACACAAATTGGTGATGTTATGAATTTTGTATCAGAGATTAAAAATGATAAGGATATTATTCTTAATGAAGAAAAGTTAAAAGAACTGCCTAAAGTAGATTTAGTTATTTTTGGATTTCCATGCAGGTCTATGTCAAAGGCAACGGCAGGAAGAAAAAAATATAATGATGGGCTTAAAGGTGTATCTTGGTTATTTTATCCATGTAATGCAATTTTACAGTGGATAAAAGAAAATAATAATCCAGATGTAAGATTCATGGTTGAAAACGTGGATAGTAATAACAAAACTGATTTAGAGGAGATTACTAAGTCGCTTGGGGTAGAACCAGTTATGATTAATAGTAACTTATTTTCTGCTCAGGATAGAAAAAGAAATTATTGGACAAACATTCCGATCACTCCACTTCCCAAATTATCTACGCTTGTATTAAAAGATATTATGGATGAGACTGTAGATGAAAAGTTTTATTATAATAAGCCATTTACATATCATGGAGACGATAAAAAGATTTGTGCCACTTTACATATTAATGGACATGATATTTTGAAAAGAGTAAACAATAAGAAATTTAAATCGCCAACACTGACAAGCTGCCGAGGTGGAAACCTACAGAAAAAAGTATTTGACAACGGTAGATGCAGAAAATTGACTCCAAATGAATATCGAAAATTACAGACAATTCCAGATTGGTACAAGATGAACGTATCCAATAGCCAGATTTACAATATATGTGGAGACGGCTGGACGGTAGATGTGATAAGGCATATTTTTAAAGGATTAAAAGATTTATAAAAGTATTGAAATCTTGGTTTCAAGTAGTGGGGAGGCGATTAGAGTATTTACTGTAAATAGAAAAGGTAATGTGGAATATGATAATAATTCAGGAATAAGTCTTTCATGTGTAGAAGTATATAATGTGAGAGACGATAAGAATGGATATCCATATTTTCTAATTTATGAAAATAGAGAATGGAAGTATGTGAGTGCAAAACATTTTGTTCCTAATGATTAAGAGACAGGAGATGAAGAATTGTGAACAAATATTTTAAAGAATTAATGGATCGTTTGAATAAGTCTTCAGATATTCCGATGGCATTTAAACCCAATGAACTTGTTGTAAGTAAAGAAATAGCATTTGCGATTATATCAGATATTAATAGACGATATAATAATTGTTTATGGAGTAATAAAATTGTTAGTTTTCCTAAAAACAAATATGGAGAAAGCTCACGTCCTGTATTAGTAAAATATAAGGATAAAAATACCGATCCAGAAGTTTGTTCATTTAATTTTATTACAAATAAGTTTGTGTTTATGGATAAAGACGTTACAGAACTTGTTGAAAAATGGTGTGAAATTCCTAGATACGGATATGACGAATAAAAAGGAGACTCAATACATATGGCGTTAACAAAGAAGCAAGAGAAGCAGTTAAACAGTGAAATCAAAAAGACTTTAGAAGAAGTCAGATTCCAAGGATTGAAAGCTGGTGCTGCCGGTATTCTTGGAGTAGTTTTAGAAATGTGTAACAGTGGTAAGACAGATACAGAGATTGTGAAGGATGTGAGAGATTTCTGTGAGAATTCGTTGAATATGGATGGGATGAAAACTAATTGAAAAGGAGAACAAAAAGTATGCCAAACGAATTAAGAGATACAATTGAAATGATGAACAGTGAAAATTATAAGGAGAGATTCAAAGCTGAATATTATCAGGTGGTGATTCGCTATCAGAAATTAAAGTCAATGCTTAATAAGTGGGATAACGATCAGCTTGAATTTACACCTACCTGTCCGCGAAGTACATATAATATGCAGATTGTAGCAATGACAGATTATATTACGGTTCTGGAGGCGAGGGCAGTTATGGAAGGTGTGGAACTGTAAAAAATGCTATCTGATAATGAACTTTGGAGGAAATGTATAAGAGGTGGTTCAATAACGGAATCGGATTTAGGTATTGGTAAATACAACAATTATCCATGTAATAATTGTTCAACAGTATATTTTTGTGGTAATGGTGACAGTTGCAGTAAATTGAATGACTATTATAAAGAAAGAGAGAAGTAGTATGGATAAGAACCAGATAATTGAAAGCATTTGAAACAATTAAAGAATCTACAGAATGGGGATTAGAAGACAAAAGCGATAGATATGGTCATTGGGTTGATGGTGTGGTGACAGTAGTGGACAATATTCTTAAAGGAATTAGTGAAGAAAAGAATGGTAGACCTGTTGCAGAAAATTAGAAAATGTCAAAAAAGAAGGAGAATGAAATGGTAGAATTAAAACTTAATTATGATGAACTTACTGAAATGTCTTTAGAAGATGCAAAGAAAATTATTGCAGAGTTTAACAAAGAGAGTTTTCTTGAGGACATTGGAGATGAAGTAGATGGCGTAAATTACGGTGTCAAGGTACTTGATGAGGGTGACTGGGTAGACGAAGGAAAATATCAGTATAGAACAGATATTGGAGTGTTGTGCAAGTATGATGAGAAATGGAATGTTGTAAAAATGTTTGATATTGCAGTTACATCAGAAATTACACGCAACGGATCTTATTTTACAGATTACAATTATGATTATGAAGATTTGGAAGTAAACAAGATTATCAAAAAGGTTATTCCTCAGCAGATTATTCCTGAGAGAACGGTAGTTACTTTAGAGAAATAAAAGCACGATTTCAAAGGAATACAAAACAAAGAAAGGACGAAAATTATGAAGAAAGTATTAGTAGTTGTAGATATGCAGAATGATTTTGTTGATGGAGCATTAGGAACGAAAGAGGCTGTTGGTATTGTAGAAAATGTAGTAAATAAGATTAAAGATTTTGATGGTAAGATTTTTGCTACGCTTGATACACACCAGAGTAATTATATGGAAACATCTGAGGGCAAGAAGCTTCCTGTGCCACATTGTATCAGAATGACAAACGGATGGTTGCTTAACGAGAATATCATGAAAGCATTAGATGGTAAAGATTACAAGACTATTGAAAAGAGAACTTTCGGATCAACAAAGTTAGTAAACGAAATTCGTAGGATTAAAGGCAATGATGATATCGAAATTGAATTTGTTGGATTGTGTACTGATATTTGTGTGGTTTCAAATGTTCTGTTACTGAAAGCATATTTTCCAGAAGTAAAAATGACAGTAGATGTAAGTTGCTGTGCTGGTGTTACACCTGAGAGTCATAAGGCGGCATTAGATACAATGAAGATGTGCCAGATTGATGTGATTGGAGAATAGCATATGATTAAAGTTAATGACGAAATAATTAGTATTGAACATTTTCCAGATGGAACACAGAAATTATCTGTAGAATCTATGTGGAGAGCGTCAGGAAATTATAGTATTGATTGGAGATATGAGAAAGAAGAAGAGTTGTCAACACTGATTTATATTGCAAGACATTTGAGAAATAATCCTTATACGAAATCAGTAAGATTGAAAATGAATTATCTCCCAAATGCGAGAATGGATCGGATTCATGAAAGAGATGAGGTATTTACATTAAAAAGTTTTGCAGATGTTATTAACTGGCTTAAATTCGATTTGGTGACAGTTTTGGATGTACATAGCAATGTAGGAGCGGCACTAATTGATAATGTGATTACAGAAACTCCAAAGATTTATATCAATGAAGTAATTAAACAGATTGAAAAAGACAATACAGATTTGATTTTATATTTTCCAGATGAGGGAGCAGCAAAACGGTATTCTGACATGTTCCCTAGATACAAATATTGTTATGGCGAAAAGAAAAGAGATTGGGATACAGGAAAGATTCTTGGTTTAGATATAAAGTCCAATGGTATTAACTTGTCTGGTAAAACAGTTCTTAAGATTGCGTTTTATTAGGAAAACACACTGTCAAAAGGATTTTATGCTTTGGCGGGGGTCAGCCCGCCTCGGCGGT
>ERZ808051.755-NODE-755-length-29583-cov-11.182946_pt1 | contig 29583 bp, 21 predicted proteins | sample MGYA00380199_ERZ808051 | MGnify/ENA primary metagenome ERZ808051 (study PRJEB31490, sample SAMN06133391) | mouse gut metagenome | isolation source: J11 | host: mice | place: China: Chengdu | collected 2015-05 ...
TGTATTCGTTTCGTCCGCGGGTGGAGTACAAAACGCAGAATCTTTTGTGCAGTTTTCTGGATTTGCTCAATTATAGTAATATATAAAAAGTAAGTCGAAAAAGGAGGATCAGATGGAAGTTTCAAAAAGAGACTGGAAACTGTTTAGAGAGAAGATTGCCGACTGGCAGGAAAGCTATATGGATCATCTCAATAAGGAGTATATAAAACTTTTGAGTGGAGACAAAAATCCTTCTGACAAGTTCTGGGCCTTGGAAAAAAGAATTAACAGAGATAAGAAAAAGCCAGGGGTAATGCTGGAAATGTATAAATCAGAAATGATTTATGATATTGCGCAGCTTATACATGACAAGGTGATCTGCTTTGACGATCTGGATGAGTTCAGTGATGACTTGAAAGATGCAGTGAGATTGTTCCTTGACAGGAGGTAAAGGGCATTATGTCGGATAACAAAAGATCAAATGTAAGATTACAATGGGGGATGAGCGATGGCTTAATCCTGAATCCGTGAGCTTGACCTCAAATTAAAACCGGATGAAATTATCCGGAAAAACATAGGCGGCATGCCTCATTTTTGTGTAGTAATGCCTGTTGCTTTATAAAAATGGCATCAATTCACAAGCCCCATTCCTACAGGGGGCGGACGGCAGATATCCTGTTGTCATCAGAGTTAGAGCGCAAAATATTCAAAGGCATAGTACACATGCCGGAAGACATCGCGCCAGACATTGCTTTTCCCTAAGCCTATGATTAATTTCCGGGCTTGTTCCGTTACATGGCATGCCATATTGACCATGTTATTGATGACCGTCCTGTGCCTGCGGCGCTTCACTGCACGTTTCAGATGAGGGTTCCTTTTCCCAGGTGATTCCTGCCCTATCATGCGCAGTATATTGTAGGACAGTATGGCAAGTTCCAGCACCAGTTCATTGGTCTCGAACTTGCCGGATGGGAGCCGCTCAAGGTCCATGTCCGTCTTCAGCTCACTGTGGAACTGTTCACTCTCCCCATGGGCGTGGTATTGCCTGATGACTTCCCGGTCAGTGAAGCCTGTATTGGTCCGCCACACATTGACCCCGATGTCCGGGACAAGAAGAAACTGCCCCTTTTTGTCAATGGTGCGCTCAATGATACCGTATCCAATGCGGATTGTGGCATGCTTCGTGGTACGGTCCTGTGCCTGATATGTGATTTCCTTCCAGCCGCTTCCGATATAGACATCCTTGCTGTCCCTGGTGTGTGTGATGTCAAGGGAATTGTCTTTTGCCATCCCCAGCCAGTCCTCTTTGCTTTCCTTACGGAGGTTGTGCTTAATGATGAAATGGCATCCATGCTCCAGGAGGATGCCGATATTTTCGGCAGAATCATATCCGGAATCAAGCCGGAAAAGCATGAGCTCAGCCGGCGGCAGAGGCTGATGGTTTCCTCAAGGAACTGGGGCGTGCCCTTCTGGCAGTGCTGTTTCCCTTCGCGCAGTTCTAGGTTGGCAAGGTACCCTTCGCTGCCGATATAGGCAAACATGGGCGCATAGCCGTCACAGCCCTTGCAAATTCAAAACACGCCTTCCCTGCAGGTCTTCGAATTGTCAAAAGGGGAGACGTCCATGTCTACAGGAACATACCCGCAAGGCAGCTTCGACGGAACAATGCCGTTGGATTTCAGCATCTTAATGTTTTCATCCAGGATCTGCCTGCGGATGGAGCTGACGATCATGTCAAAGCGCTGGCGCAGGGTTTCCGCAGAGGGGATGGCAAGCAGATGACAAGGGCCGCTTTATAAAAATCCGGATCGTCATCCATTTCATGTACAGCATCAAAAGAAGGCTTGACCATACACAGCATGACGATATATGTCAGCATGACATCACCGTTCTTTATCTGATGCCGGGGATGGTTGCAGTCAACCTTCATGTTATTGCAGTTTTTGATGAAATCGCTCTTGTCAAGGATTACGCCCACAACAGCAAGCCCGCCGCCTGGAATGATGCGCTCATTTGTAAACTCAACCGTGATATTTTTTCTCATGGTGACCTCCGGGGGGTTATTATTTCATTAATCCCAGTATACCCTGTTCTTCAAGATACTGCACTATTTTTCACCCGTTGGGTACACAATTCTGAACTATAAAAACACGCACGAACACTGAAACTATACGATGTTTGGAAAATAATTTGTAACGAGGTTCACGGATTCAGGTTATAACTATTTTAACTTGTATTATGAATAGGTTAAGTATAGTTCAATATCGCATATATGTGCGATTTTTGTATAAATTTGGAGAGAATATAATTGTCCTATTGTCTTAATAGTGTTACACTAAATGAAAGTATTTTGTATTGAATTTTATCGTTTTGTCAGCGGGAGAGGTAATTGAATGATAGTTCTCTAAAATACTTGAGGTGTGTTTAGAAGAAAAAGAGCTTTCTAAGCAGGGATTTTGTGAACAAGAGAATTATCTACTAAAATAATGGCAAAGTCAAGTAATGGTGAAGAAGTGTCTATGAATACGCCTCTTTATATCTGTGAATATTTTGAACGTTAATTTGGTGATATTGATAATGCACTTATGACTAATGAAATGAAGAAGAACTTGGAGGAAACGCAATGAGAGAACTGATATGTCCTAAACATATGTGTAAGGCACCGCTGGGGAAATGTATGGAATGGGACATTGATGAGACTTCTGGTCAAAAAGTTCAATGTGAAGAAAAACCTGTAATGTCAATGACATTGTATTGGTGTAGCGAATGTAACATTCCAACATACGAGGAATGCTGTCCCGAATGTGGAAATAAAGGCGAGTATATCGCGACAGATATTAGACCTGTATTTCCAGAGGAAAAAGTATTGCTGGCACTGCTTTTAGAGAAAGAAAACCCATTGTGTTTTGAGAATGCATCTGTCTGGAATAATTCAAATTTTTATATTATCAATGGAGAAAAGCTACAGGTTTCTATTAAAGAGTTTAACTGCAAGCCATTAGAGGAAGTGCAAGCTATTAAGGCAAAATATGATGCTTATGTGCCTGAGATTGATTATACTAAATTTGACGTTATCATTCAAAAGTTCATTAAAGCTAATCAAAACAGATATAACGAAATAACAGATGAAGCAATCAGCTTTGTTCAAGGATATAAAGAGCGATACCCGTTAGAGGATATGTTTGTATCTTTTAGCGGTGGCAAAGATTCTACAGTTACATCAGATATTGTGAGAAGAGCGTTTTCTTCAAATAAAATTTATCACATTTTTGGAGATACCACATTAGAATTTCCACTGACATACGAATATAAAAAGCGGTTTGTCCGTGAACATAGAGTGTTGCCGGCAAAAAACTATGAAAGGAATTTTGAGAATCTTTGTGAGCAGATAGGTCCGCCGAGTCGTGTGATGCGATGGTGCTGTACTGTATTTAAGACGGGAGCAATTACGCAGACGATCGCTTCTGCGTTTAAAAATAAAACGAATATCTTATCTTTTCAGGGAATTCGACATAGCGAATCGTTGAGCAGAAGCAAGTATGACAGGGAAAGTAGGAGCCCTAAGATCACAAAGCAGACGGTTGTGGCACCAATTATCGAGTGGACAGATTTTGATGTATGGCTGTATATTCTGACCACAGGAATAGATTTTAATGAGGCGTATCGTCTCGGGTATTCTCGGGTTGGCTGTTGGTGTTGTCCGAACAATGGAGCATGGTCGGAGTTTTTGTCTAAGGTACATATGTATGATCAATATATCCATTGGAGGGAAATTCTTGTCAATTTTGCAAAGAAGATAGATAAACCAGATCCAGTAGCATATATCGATCAGGGAGGCTGGAAAGCCAGGCAAGGCGGTAATGGGATTGATATTGCGGAGCGGTCAATCATCTCCTATGAGCCGTGTGCCACGCAAGATAATGCGTTTAATTATGAACTGCAAAGCCCAATCACTCCGGAGTTTTATGAATTGTTTAAGCCTTTTGGTTATATTGATACTCATTTGGGTAATGAGCGTTTGGGAGAAGTGTATGTCCTTGATAAAAAAGGGAATGTTGTTCTTATACTTCAAGGACGCACAGGTTCTACCAGGCTAAAGATTACAATTAAAAACGAAAGACTTGCTGGGGCGGCTAACTTAAAAATGGCAGAAGGTAAGGTGCAGTGTCAGCTGACAAAATATCAGATGTGTATAGGGTGTAAAGCCTGTGAAAGTGTTTGCAAACATAACGCAATCAAGATCAAAGAACTGGAAGATGGAAGTATTTCATATAAGATCGACGATGAAAAATGTATAAGGTGTACTGAGTGTGTCAACCATTTCAATGCTGGATGTTATGTGAGAAAAGTGCTTACAATCAAGAGAGAAGGATAAGATGATAAACAAGGTTAATATTAAATTAAAAGGGCATGAGAAGTTTCCTCTGCGTGAAGGGTGGATGAGTAAAGGTCTCTTTGCTGCAAAGGAGAAAGGAACACATGTATTTCTCGAGAGCCAGGGACCGGATGTATTGGGTGTCGGTACAAATATGGTAAAGTCTATCCGCTACTGGATGCAGGCTTGTGGAATGCTAGAAAAAGATGGGAATAAGGAGAGACTTTCAGATATGGCGGAGCTGATATTTGAAAAAGATCCATACTTTGAGGACATTTTTTCGCTTTGGCTGCTTCATTCAAACATCGCAAAGAATATTGAAATGGCAACGGTCTGGTATATGTTTTTTAACAGGTTTAAAGCAGATTTTTTTACCAAGACTGATTTGCAAGGAAAAATGAAGCAGGAGCTGTTTAATTACGTGGGGCAGCAAGTAACTGAGAGTTCATTGAAAGATGATATTGACGTGCTGTTAAATATGTATTCTAAGGGAGAAATTCGAAATGAAGACCCTGAGGATAAAATTGTATCTCCATTATCCGTGTTGGGCATAGTGAAAAAAGAGCACGAGACATATTATAAAGAGCAGCCGGATTTAAGAAAAATAGATAATGCGCTGGTGTTATATGAGATTAGCTGTTTGTTTGAAAATGAAAAATCTCTTAGCATAGAGCGGATTGCGGCAGGAGAAAAGAGCCTTGGAGCTATATATCATATGACGATGGTCACAGTGAATAAATACTTGGATATGCTTGAGGCTTTGGGATATATACGAGTCGATAGGACAGCGGGTCTTGATATGGTTTATCCGTTAAATATCAAGGAACCACTTGAAATCCTAAAGGACTATTACAACAAATAAAGGTGGATAGACAGATGGCAGTGAATAGATTAAGCCAAATCGTAAAGTTAAATGGAAATTTTAAGAATTCGATTAATCTCTACTTGAATTTAAATAAAATAGAAAAAATAGAAAGCTATATTCCTACAAAATCATCTTTAAATATTTTGAAGCGATATGCGGATTCTGTGAAACAGAATAAGAATCATTCAACGATTCTAATAGGATCTTATGGTAAGGGAAAGTCCCATTTGCTGCTAATTCTGTTAGCGATCGTAAGCATGGAGCGATCAAGAGAAAATGATAGCGTTGTCAGTTCGCTTTTAAACAAGATCCAGTCAGTAGATGCGGATGCATATGCTGCAGCTAAAGATGTATGGACAAATAAGGGGCGTTTTTTGCCGGTTGTTATCTCAGGGAGTCAGGAGGAGGTCAGCCGTTCTTTCATGATTGCATTAAATGATGCTCTAAAAAGAGAAAAATTGACAGACCTTATGCCGGACACATTCTTTAGCATTGCAAAAGAGACTATTGCGCGTTGGAAGACAGAGTATCCAGCAGTATATGACAATTATGAACAGGCGTTAAAAGAAAAAGGAACGTCGGCAAAGAATATAGAAAATGGTTTGAAAGTGTACGATCCTGAACAGCTTGCGTTATTTAAGAAAATTTATCCTTCCCTAATGGGCGGTGAGCAGTTTAATCCACTTGCAGGAAGTGAAGTGCTGCCTATGTATCAAAGTGTAGCAAATAAGTTGCGTGAGAAATGCGGCTATAGCGGAATCTATATTGTCTTTGATGAATTTAGTAAATTTATTGAGGGACAGGAAAAACACGCAATTGGTGGAAATATGAAGATCCTTCAAGATATGTGCGAATTGGCGAATGAATCAAAAGAGACACAGATTTATATGACAATGGTGGCACATAAATCGATCAAAGAGTATGGAACTTATCTGCCAGAGGCGATCATCAACGCATTTATTGGTATCGAAGGCAGGATTGAAGAGGTGATTTTTAATACGTCTTCCAAAAACAACTATGAATTGATCCAGAATGCTATAGAAACTGATTCAGAAAGACTTGTAGAAATTCCGGATTCAAACAATTTATTTGGGAGAGAAAAGGTTGATGAGTATTATAAAATACCAGCTTTTAGAACTGCGTTTACCAATAAAGATTTCGAAGAAATTGTCGTCAAGGGATGTTATCCACTCAGTCCGGTTTCTGCCTATTCGTTGTTGAACATCAGTGAGAAGGTTGCACAGAACGAGAGAACTTTATTTACATTTATTTCAAAAGAAGAACCAAACAGTATGGCACGGCTTGTGGTTGAACACACTTCTAATGATCAATGGATCGTTACACCGGACATGGTGTATGATTATTTCCAAAATATGTTTAAGAGGGAGAGAGGAAACGAGCGCGTTCATACGGAGTGGCTAAACGCAGAGTATGCGATATCTAAGGTGAAAGACGCAAATAATGTGCGCATATTAAAGATATTGGCGATTCTTAATATAATCAATAAATTTGATGAGATGCCTCCAACAGAGCAAATTCTTGAAATCGCTTCGGGACTTCCAAACGCTTCCGAAATTCTCAGTACATTAGTTGCAAAGGAATTGATATATAAGAAGGAAGCCAATAATTGCTATGCCTTTAAGACGAGAGCGGGTGCTGCACTTAAGGCAGAAATCAAGAGGCGTAGAACTTTTAAGGATGCGTCCAACCTGCCTAAAGTGTTTGCTCAGATTAGCAATGCACAGTATGTACTGCCTAAAAAATACAATAACCAATATTCTATGACCAGATATTTCAGATATGAATATTTGGATGTAGAGGATTTCTTGCAGATAGATAATATGGATGTGTTCTTAGAAGATGGTAAGTTTCAGGACGGAAAGGTGATAGCTCTCTACTCATTGGAGAATGTAGACAGGACAATAGAGATTCAGAAAAAGGTGAATACATTCAGCGCTGAAAATATTGTCGTGATTTATGCAAAAGCACTGTTTGTCTTGGGAAATAAAGCCAAAGATTATGAGATCTTGCAGGATATCAAGGCAGATGTAAAGTTCATGAAAGAAAACGAAATTTTATCTAAGGAGCTAAATGTGCTCGAGGAAGATGTCATCAAGTTGTTGTCAGACTTTTTAGAAGATGAGTTTGAGAACGCTGATTCACATGTTACATTTTATCACGATGGACAGAAGTGGATTTTGGACGAAAACATAACTGCCAGCGCAGCTGTCGATGCGGTCTGTGCGCACTATTATTCAGAGACGGTGGTAATTAATAATGAGTTGATCAACAAACAGTTTATTAAAACTCCACCAATCAGGAAATCAAGAAAAATTATTATGGAAAATATAATGAATAAGTTGTGTGATGAGCATTATCAGACAGGAACAAGTTCAGAATCTACCATTTATCGAGCGGTCATGATCAATTCAAAGATATTAGCTGAGGACAAACCGGAAAAAGTTCAGAATTTGCTGAAGATGTTTGATGAGTTCTTCGATGGCTGTATAGAAGTAAAGCAGTCTCTAAGTATTCTTGTTAATAAGTACAGTGCAAAACCATATGGAATGAGAGCAGGGGTTCTTCCCATTTTGCTTGCCTATGTCCTGTCACAGAAGAAAGAGGATATTGTTGTATACTATGAGGAGAGAGAAATAACACTTACTGTAGATGTTATCATAAATATGGTGGATTATCCAGAGAAGTATCTTATTTTTATATCTAAGGATAGTGCAGACAAAGATAAGTATTTGCAGGAGTTATCTAAGTTGTTTGCGGACAAGGCAGACAGCAATCTTTCGGGTAACAGAATTTCCAATATCTTAACCTGCATGCAACGATGGTATCGCGCTCTGCCCCAGGTTACAAAGAATATCCGCAAGGAAAATATGTACATCGCTGACAAGGGGATTCTGAAAGCGTTACCTAAATTGAAGAGTGTTATGCAACGTATGGATGTGAATGCATATGAAGTTATTTTTGAGACGTTGCCTGAAATATGTGGCGGTGCAGGCTATGAGGAGACTGTTCGTTTTCTTCGGTTGATGAAAGTAAAATTGAATGGTTATATGGACTGGCTGCTTTCTAAGGTTGTTGAGGAGACAAAGAATATTTTTTCATCAGATACAAAAGATGATTTGATCCATACATTAAAGACTTGGTATGAGAGTCAAAGTGATGTTGCAAAGCATGGATTATATAATGCGGCAGTATCGGGATTTATGTCCTGTATTGCTGATATAGATACGTTTGATGAGTATTCCGTTGCTTTGAAGATGATGAAGATTGTCACAGAGGTTCATGCGGATTCATGGAATGACGATTCTTATACAGAATATATTGAAAAACTCAAGAATTTGAAAAATGAGATTGAATCTATTGGGAGTGGAGATAAGAAGGGAAACTGTGTACTTACGTTCACAGGTAAAAATGGAGAAAAAATCCAGAAATATTATGATCTTGTTGATGCGGATGATGGGGCGATGTTTCGAAATATTATAGAGGATCAGTTAGAAAGTTTTTCAGATCTTGATGTGAATGTGCGTGTTGCGATACTTCTCGAGATGATAGAAAAGGTGATGAGAAAAGAGGGATAGTAATGATTTATTTGGATAATGCAGCTACTACATATCCTAAGCCGGAGGCAGTCTATCAAAAGATGGACTGGGCGAATCGTCATATTGCCGTGAATGCAGGACGAGGCTCATATAAGATTGCAAAAGAGGCATCTGATCTGATCGAAGATACGCGTAAGAAGCTGATCGAGATAGTCCACGGCACTGGTGCTGCAACTGCTGTCCTAACGCCGTCAGCAACAATTTCTATAAATATTATTCTGAACGGACTATCCTTCTCAAAGGGAGATATGGTGTATGTATCACCATATGAGCACAATGCTGTTGCGCGTACGCTGCACCGAATTTCGCAGGAAAAAGGCGTGCGCGTGACAGAGCTGCCACTAAAAGAAAATCTAGAGATAGATTTGGAAAAAGTGAGATATCAATTTATGAAGGACAGACCTAAGTGCGTGTGTTGTACACATGTGAGTAATGTCACAGGATATATTTTGCCGGTGGAGGAGGTTTTCCTGATGGCAAAAGAGTATGGGGCGGTTACGGTGATGGATGCAGCACAGTCTTTGGGATTGTTGGATATAGATGCGAGAAAATGTAAAGCAGATTTTATTGTATTTGCAGGTCATAAAACATTATATGGTCCAGTGGGAGCTGCTGGATTTATTGATAAATCAACGATTGATCTGGCTCCATTTATTGTGGGTGGAACAGGGAGCGAATCTTTAAAATTAGATATGCCGCATGGGAAGCCGGAAAAATATGAGGCAGCAAGTAAAGACGTGGCAGCTATAGCAGGATTGCATGAAGCATTATCGGTCTTAAATCAGAAGGAGAATTTTAAAACAGAGAGAAGGCTCACGGAGTATGCGGTTGAACGATTAAAAGCATTGAAAAATGTAGTCTCATACATACCAGAGAATCCTGAAAAGCGTATCGGTGTCATTTCTTTCAATGTAAAGAATTATAGGTCTGAGGATATCGGAATTATTTTGGATGAGGATTTTGACATAGCAGTGAGAACTGGATATCATTGTGCTCCGTATGTGCACAAATATTTAGAAGATGAAAAGCATTTAGGAACGGTAAGAGTGGGCTTAGGTCGATTTAATACAGAAGAAGATGTACAGCGATTAATTGATGCAATAAGCGAACTATAACGAAGGAGAAGAGGTCTGATGATGAACAATAAAATGTATATTGACTATCTGAATTCATTGCACAATTACAATGCACAAAACGAAAATGCATATGGAGAGAGAAATGTAGATAATCCGTATTTCAAAGAGACCATGGTGCGGGTGGGGTTATGTGATTATATCAAGGATGGTCTGACGGGGAGAGAACCACACATCGTAATATTAACCGGACATGCCGGAGATGGAAAAACCAGTATCATGTATCAGGTTTTAACTGATTTGGGAGCGGAATTTGACACAAAGCAAAAAGCGAGTGAGGTAAAACTTCCCAACGGTGCAAAATGCTTTTGCGTTAAGGACTTTAGCGAACTGCCAGAAGAGGCAGAAAACCAGACAAGTCGGATTCGTGTAATGAGAAAATCTGTAGAAATGGTGGAGAATGGTAATTATGTATTTATGGTTGCGAATACGGGACCTCTTATTAATACGTTTGGTGAATTATTTGACACGGATGAAGAAATGGAAAAGGCCAGGATTCAGTTGATCAATATGATGGACAATAACGCCGGGGAGATCGTCAAAATAAATGATGTTCGAATTTGTGTCATAAATGTCGCAACAGTTGATAATGTTTATTTTGCGACTGAGTTTTTAGAGAATATTATTCAGGATAAATTATGGGAAAGTTGTCAGTGCTGTCAGAAATGTGATTTTTGTCATATATACAGGAATCGCCAGCTTGTTGTTGAGAATAAGAGTAAAGTTTTTGAGTTTATTCATAATCATTTTATTTGGTTGACAGAATGTGGAACAAGACTAACGATTCGTAGTATGACAGAACAATTAGCGTATATGTTTACTGGTGGAATGTCATGTGAGGAAGTCACTTATAATGAACCATATAAGTATCTATTTAGCAATTTGTTTTTTGGATATATAGGAACGAAGCAAAATGAGCGTGCGCTTAATATAATAGCAGTGAATGCGGCAAACCATTGCTTATATGACCATAAAAGATTGCGTTCAGACGAAAAGCTTTTAGTGGATAAGAATTATAAGGAATTATTTGGCGGTGTAATAGAAAAAAATATTGTTGAAGCAGAACAAAAGAATGCATTTATCAGTGGATGGACAGAATTTCTGCGCAGAACATATTTATTTATGAATATCGTTACTGATAGAGAAAGTGTTTTGCATGATTATGAGGATGTATTTTCAAAGCAGTTTAAAAGATACCTGGCACTTCGTGATGGAACAGATAGTCCATCAAAGGTTGATGCAAACTTGATAGCGGATGCATTGTCTATGGTGTATGTTGGAACACCGAGTGACGGTGCAGAAATTCCGCTGACACTGAGCAGAGAGACTGGAATTACGCAGAATGTACAGTTGATAACTGGGACGATACCGGTGCGAAAGCTTCGAGTGGAGCAGATTAAGACAACAGATAGTACCTTTAATAAAGGGAAAGACAGATATGAGTTGAAGCTGAAAATAGACAAGAAAGTATTAAATACTGTCTTGTCCCTTCCGATGTTAGATTATTTCGAAGAATTAAAGAATGGTGTCATCGCAACAAATATTGATCCACAACTATCTCATGGTGTAGAAAGTTTAAAAACTCAGATATCGGATATGCTAAAAGATGACGAAGATGAAAATGTTGTAGAGATAGTAGTGCTAAAAAATAGCGGTAATGATAATATTCGTCTGGAGTTAACAAATGACGGAAGGATAAGAGAAGTATAGGAGGCTTTCATATGCAAACATTTCCTGGTTGGATGCAAGATGATTACGATAAAATTGCTAATAAAGGTCCGTTATCTACCCTGATCTTTGGGCACAGATTTAAGGCGGATCAAACTTTATATGAATATTTGACGGAATTTCTTCTGGTATTTGCTTCTGCAAAAAATGAAAATCTGCAGGAGGGAAAAATGCAGTTTCATGATATAACAACTGGAAAGAAGCTCAGTTATTGGGTAGAACCAAGAATGGCATTGCGCAGATTTATCTTTTACGACAAGGCAAATAAAAAAGGGTCTATTCCTGCGGATTCCAATGCATATTTTGAGATGATAAATCATTTGGTAGACAAAATGGATGTGGACAATAAGGAATTAGCCAAGGAGTATGTAGAAGATATTCAGGATTTATTCCACGGATATGCTGCAGTGGTAAGAAATAGATTTTGGGGTGCTCAAACATTGTTACCTATATGCCCTGAGTTTGTTTTGTGCGGAGTTGATCCAACGGAAAAAAAGCGAAAAAAGGATGTGCATTGGGAAAAGAACCCGGAAACTGTAGATACAAAATTTGATTTTACGAAGCATAATTTTTTGTCACGTGGAGGAGAACTGTATTATCTGCACTTGCTTCAGGGAATTGATGGTGATGGACAAAAGCTACAAAGATTAGAGCATTTATTAAATGATCTGCTGAATGTGCAATGTGAAAAAATATCTAAATTAGCCGGATATGTGCAGGATGCATGGGAAGAACAGTATTCTCTCGACAAGAAGGTGCTGTCTCAAAAATTACAGGTGGCTTACATACCAGCTACTGGTTATAAAGAGTGTGGTAGCTGCAGTGTGGATGAACTGATTCGTTTTCTCTCATGCAAGCTGCATCCGATTACAAGAGTTGAAATTCTTGCAAAGGGTATAATGTTTCAGATTATGAGAATGATGTCTTATCGGGTAGCGGATTATCTCGGGAAGGATAAGCTGGTCTGGATTGTAGACATGAAGGGAGAGACGACAGATACAGTTAAGAAAATCGCACATCAATCATTTCGAGAGATGGAATCGGATTTTATGACAGCAATCAATAAAATGGCAAATGAAGCGGGTATAGCCGAAGAAGAGCGGATGAAGAAGGTGCGTGAAGCGCGCATTAATTCGTTAGATATTTTTAAAAGTAAGGGTAAAGAATTGCAGTGTGTTATACCAGTATCAGGTTCATTTGAGAGATTTACTCTTTCAGAAGATGTGATTCGCTTTCTGGTACTTTCGATGGTCGATCCGGGAGATAAAGTGACATTGAAAATGTTTTTGGAGAAGTTATATCATAATTATAGAATAGTGATCGGACCAGAAGAATACCGGCGGAGTCTTGTAAATTCATCTATGGATTCATCTATGGCAAACAGTTTTTCTGAAAACGTTGTAGCATTCCAAAGTTTTTTACGTTCAACAGGCTTTTTAAAAGAATTGTCTGATGCGACATCCATTGTTGTAAATCCGTATGATTCTATCGAGGAGGTAGATACATGAAGTATATTGTAAATAGAATTGTCGAGTTAATATTGGGCAATGAGCCATCTGCTGACAGGGAAACTATGATTCGTGTGGACGGGTTTGATAATATAGCAGTCTATGAACACGTTGCAGCAAAAATCACATCGCTGCTAGAGATTAGAGGGCTCACTGTCGATGTAAGACTTGCGAAAAATAAGTGGAAATCTTTTGAAAGAGACTCTGTAAATACTACAATTTTACAGTCCATGAGGCAGCATGGGTGGATAGCAGAAGAGGATAGTATTACCCACTATAGAAATCTTCACACGAGCAATGTGGTCATATTGATGGGAACTGAGGAGGAGGAGGATAAGGGAGGGCTTGCAAATTGTCATAGCATTACACCTGAACTTCTTGTCAAAACATTAAATGGAAAGTATCACCTTGTGTTTCAGGAAGATTCCCTTACAGATCAGGATAATGATTTGATCGATCGCCTGTATAAGGATCTGTTTGAATATGTGCCAATAGACATTTGCAAGTTGAGCAGCATAGCGGATTCGTGGGAAGGTAAGATTACAAATAGTAAGGATTTTATGGAACTTTTCTTTGAAGATCTCTCTAAATGGGGGCTGCCTTATAGACGACTTGAACTGCCAAAGCGAAACGATGTTATGGGGCGTAAGAATGTGCTTGCAGGCTGCCATAGGTTTATCGTACGGCAACCGTTTAATAATAAAATGTCAATTACCCAATACAAAAAATATTTAAATAAAATTGAATATTATAATTCCGGGAACGCTCAATTGGCGAAATATCCATCAGACCATGAGTGTTGGAATGAGCAAGGGGTGAAGGATTATGATGAATTCTCAAAAGTATTGAAAGAGTTTATTGTAGGTGAGAATATTCAGGAAAATACAAAGAAGTTATTAGAGATTGATTATTGTATTGTGGAAGACGTCCTTGATATCGGCGTTCCAACAGACAAGAAACCGCCTAGAGATAAGGTGAAAACACTAATCGGAGAGCCGTTAGAAGTTTTCACAAATGCACTTTTTACAACGTTGTCACATATTAAAAATGCAGATATTCATGTTGACAACATAAGGTTTGAGTTCACACAGGCTGAAATTGTGTGTATGTATTCAGATGTTGAGGATGAGGAAGAAAAACAACAATTATTGGAGACGTGGAAGTCAATCTGTGCGCATTGTGGTGGTGTGATAGAGTATTTGAGCAAGAGGATGTGGACGGTAAATGAGGAGGAAGTAGCCTTAACCTGTTCCCCTGAAAACTTCTTAATACCTGCAAAGGCATATCATTATATTGAAGAGGATATATATGTGAAGCCTGCATCAGCAAATAAATCTGTCAGTAAGATCCATTTTTCGACTTGTTATGACGTTAACGGGAAAGCGTTTCATCATGATTTTGAATGGAAATTTGACATTGCAAATTCATGGGATAAAAATTTTGCCGAAATATGTCTGCAGGAGTTTTGTGATAACAAAGATGGAAATTATATTCCGATAGCACAGATTTCAAAAATAAACGCTTTAATATTCTCTAAGAGCGAGGAAGAATTTTTCGATTGCTTAAAAGAGAGTGAAATGAAGTTCGATTTTAATCTTTCTGATTATGTAGATAAAAAGATACCAATAGAAGAAAAGGTTATCTCTGCAAAGTTTGACGAGGTGGGAAAAGCTTTTGCGGAATTTGTATATGTTGTTGCAAATGAGGGATTTTACACATGTATAGCAAAAGATAATTCCGAACTGACAAGGCTTTGTGATGCCTATGTAAGGCTGGGAAAATATTTAACAGGAAGAACATTTCCTGAAAATTTAAAGTGGATTTTAGATTCGTACATTAATTCTTTCAATATTTTAGGAGATATCAGTGTATTTAAGTCAGAGAAAGAAATCGAGAGTTGTATAGTACCTGCATGGCATCCAGCTACACTGGAAAAATTAAACGATCAAAAAATATTTTTTCTGGATGGTTGCGAGGAATGGTGGAATGAAATACAGGTCAAGGATAAGATATCAGAAAGAGAAATGGCAGATACACTGACAGATCTTCTTCAAATGAGCATGGTTCAAAGCACGCTTGATATTTTTCCATCGTATGGACAGATATATTTTGGTACAATTGCTTCATTTGGTGCATTTAGTCTATATGGTAGAAACGATATTGTAAATGAGAACCGGTTGAGGGACATGATTCACAAGGATGCTATTTTTGATGATGACTTTGACAGAAACGAAGTATCTCGGTTGAACGATAATGCCAAGATGATCTACAGTGTAATGTTGGATTATACGAAGGCGTTTCCCAACACTGCCGATAACCTTAGTATTGTATTTATTGATCCCTCAGAGCTGCAACCGATTGTAGCATCAGTCTATAAGTATATTGATGTTAGAAGAAAACGGAATGACCAGGCAAAAATTGATGTTTCAATGCGCATTTTGGTAAGACCTGAGAATAAGGGAGGCAGGAATTATCTTGCATATTGGATGGATGAGTTCTTTTCACAAGACGAAAATGTGAATATTCATACTTACCTAAATGAATGGAGCAGTAAATCAACGCTTGAAAAGTTGTTAAATGGAAACAATGATATTGCATTTGTGATGGATATACTAAAGGTAAATAACTTAGGATTTGTGCGGTCCTATAGCAATGCGAGTCTGGCGCCAAGTCAGTGTAGGTTTCCCATTGTATATAAACCAACACCTATTTCGAGCACTTCTGTGAAGAGAACAATCGAACTGTCTCAACCACAGTTTAAGGCTGCTTACGAACATACTCAAATTGTGCGTTACCGCAATAACATGGAAAAGAAACCAGACGGGATGTATATTGCTTCAAAGGAAGTCAGCATTGATTCGGATGGACAGGCTATTGTTCACTTCCTTCATGAGAAAGCTTATTGGGTTGTATGTGTAGACAGTGGCATGGATGGTGCGTTGCTGAGAAGTGATCCCTCCCACCAACAGGATTATAATATAATAGGATTTAGTACAGGTAAAGGTGCATATGGACAATACAATTTAACAATCACTACCAGAAAAACGATTCTTGAAACCATAAGGAAAAAGTTAGAAGATCGACTGTATAGTTTGTTTCAGTGGGAAAAAGAGCAGATAAAAAAGGCGGCACAACTTTGCATTGACGAAGCAAGTGGTCTGGATGGTATAAGCCTTTTGTCTGCGACGAATCCGAAAGATGAAAATGTACGTGAGTTTTTGGCATATGTTTTAACCTCTCTTCGAGAAGCGAAATCACAAAGTGATAGTGCACTTAAAATCGTGGTGCATTTGGATTCTTATAAACATTGGTTTGAAGGCGATATTGATAAGGATGAGGAGAATTCAGGATTACGTCCTGATTTCCTGGTATTGGAAGCATTTCTTACAGAAGGTGAAGCGCTTAAATTAAAGGCGACGGTAACAGAGTGCAAGACTTCTATATTTGTGAATGCCGGACAACATAAAGAACACGCGCTTGAACAAGTGAGACAAGGGATTTGCAGATTGAGTAGAATATTCAATCCTGAATCGAGGTCCATTAAAAGAAGATATTGGTTTGCTCAATTATATCGTGCGTTAGCGTTTGCACAAGTTACTTTTAGTAATGACACGGAGGAATTCGCTGAGTTATCGACAAAATTAAGAAGTGTACTTGACGGAAATTACGAGATTGAGTGGAGCGGAAGAATTCTTGGATACTGGTTAGATATGCAAGGTAATGAGGAAGTTGAAACGGTCATAGGAGAAGAAAAAATATTAATTTATGATATTCCACAAAAGGTGATCCAGTCTCTGTTGTTAAAAGAGAATATAGATGAAGTTGAGTATGTGGACATTGATTCAAAAGATGTTGTTGAAGATGAGGAGCAGCAGGAGAAAATCAAAGAGAGAGAAAGATTTCTCGATGAAGAGATAGCTATGACACAGAAAGGGAAAGCACAAAGCGTTCAAATAGAAGACATTTTGGATCGTTCCATATCACCATTGCGTGAGCCATTTTGTGATAATAATATAAATAATGAAACGAATAAGGAGTCTGTGATGATAAAAGAATTTTCTGATTTGAATCGACAATCTGCCAGTGATCTAGAAATTGCTAAGAATGTAGAAAAGGGTGTTCTAGAGGAGATTCGTGTGCTGATTGGCAAGGATAAAATTATGTCAGATGTCTATTGGGAATTCGGTAATCCTCAGATGGCAAATCGGCATCTGCTGATAACAGGTACATCAGGGCAAGGCAAAACTTATAGTATTCAAACGATGCTGTATGAATTGGCAAAGAACAATATTTCTTCAGTAATTTTTGATTATACGGAAGGATTCCGTCTTGACCAGCTTGAAACCGAGTTTGTGGAGAGTATGAATCACAAGATAAATCAGCATATTGTAAAAATTCAGGGAGTGCCGATCAATCCATTTAAGAGACAGGAGCAAGATTTTGCCGGAATGAAGATACAAGACACTCCGGCAGATGTTGCAGGAAGGTTTGCCAATATTTTAACACATGTGTATGGATTTGGAGAACAACAGTATGCTGCTATTTATGAGGCAACAAGAGTTGGCATGGAAAAATATGAAGATTGTATGGATATGAATCATTTCAAGGAGGAATTGATTGCGCTGCAGACAAAAAATGCTTCTGCCAAAACGGTTGTATCGAAGATGACACCTTTTTTCCATAGTATTCAATTCAATAAGGATGCAGAATTTGATTGGGGGAGTATCTTATACGCTCCAGAGGCGAAGATGAATATTTTTCAACTTACGATGATTGACAGAGAAATGCAAGTTATTGTGACGGAGCTGATGTTGTGGGATGCTTGGTATTATACAAAAAATTATGGTTCGAAGGAGAAACCTTTTGTAGTGGTGTTAGACGAGGCACAGAACCTATCCCACAAGGAGAATTCACCGAGCAAGGCTGTTCTTACGGAAGGAAGAAAATTCGGCTGGTCAGCATGGTTTGCCACGCAATCGCTAAAAGTCCTTGCGGATGATGAGGTCGTTAGACTAATGCAAGCGGCATTTAAGCTTTATTTTAAGCCGACAGACGAGGAGATCACAAAGATGTCCAAGCAGCTTGACCCAACCAATCCGTCACTCTGGGTTGGTACATTGAAAGCGTTGAAAAAAGGGCAGTGTATCGCAGTGGGGGATCGCAAAAAGGAGGATGGAACTTTTGGGGGAACCAAGCCTACAGTAACCAGTATTACGTCATTTAAGGATAGGAGTTAGCATGGCAAAACAAGTCAATATAAACTTTCATCAGACTTTTAAACCAGAGGGACAGTACATCAGCAGTATCTTAGATATTGCTGATGGAAATTCATGGCTTTCTGTAAAGGATATTTCTGGACTGACAGGAATTCCCCAAGGGGTATCAAGCGGGAAAGTGGAACCACACATCAAGTATGCTGAGTACATGGGGTTGGTGAAAAGTGAAAAGAAGGACAAACAAATTCGGTTAGAGAGAACTGCGCTAGGTGATAATATTCGAATGGAAGATCCGGGATTACAGGAGCCATTAACTAAATTACTGTTACATGCTATGATTTTGCGCCAGGAGGAAGGTGCAAGTATGTGGAGTTCAATTTTTAAAGGAATACTTCCAAAGTATCGTAATGGGATTAAGAAGGATATGCTCATTTTAGAATTAAATCAGATTTATGATAACAAAGTTACAGTGAAAAATTTAGCTCCTTTTTGGGGTTCATATGATGATTTTTTTTCGGAAATTGGAATTTTGAGCGTGGTGGAGGATGTGGTGAGATGCAACGCCCATATCTATAATAAGGAATTCATATATATGTATGCTTGGGTGCTATGGGTATATTGGGAAGAGTTGCACTCTAAGCAGGAGGAAATATCATCGATTCAATTTGCAGAATTGGGATTTGGTAAGGCATTTGGCTGGGATACACAGAGCGAGTATGAAGTGATGGAACATTTAGCGGACAGAGGTTTGATTAGAATGAACCGACAATTAATGCCATACACGATTTTGAAACTTACAAAAAAGGAAGCACTCATTGGCAGATTGTATAGTGAATTGTGTTAGGGGGGACATTCATTATGGAATTGGGAAAAATACTAAAGTTCAGAAAAGATTTGTATTTTGAGGGTGCGGTTCAGGCAGACTGGTTTTACGTTCAAGAAAGAGCCGCAAAAGTGGCAGAAAACTTTGTGTTTCATGGCAAGCAATATTTTGGAGTTGAGGATCAAGGGACAGGAAATAAGAGAAGGATCGATACGATCAGCTTAGTTGAAGAATTAGTAGATAAGTTGTCAGATGATCATGCTAATGCCCTTACATTGGCGATTGCGGATTACGGAACAGGAAAATCTCATTTGGCGGTAACTCTGGGACAAATATTTTCTGGAAAAAGCTATATGCCAGAAACTTATAAAAAGGTTATGGCTAATATTAATAGTATTGATTCTAGCGCTGCACAGCATATTCAGGCTTTAGCAGATGAGAGAAATTTTGTTATGGTAATCAATGGAATGAGGGATTTTAATCTACATTCCGAAATTTTAAAGGCAGCACAGAAAAGTTTAAGATTATATGGATTGCCAGATGATGGTTTAAGAAAGATAAATCAAGCTTTAGAGACAGCAGAGACGTTCTTTATCCGTAATAGGAATAAGTCTATTTCACTCTTTGAAGAGAAAGCGAAGGTATTGGGATGGGATGAATCTGGCAATGCCTTGATGGAGAAAATCAGCAATAATCTTATGACGGATGAGATTGCTTTTGATATTGTGAATGCTGTTTATACAGAGATCAACGGACGGGAAATAAGATGGGACGAGGGACTTTCCGCTGCTAATATTCTGGAAATGCTTATATCAGAATACTGTGGTATGAACGGACGGTTTGAGCATATCATTCTATTATTTGATGAGTTTGGTAGATATTTGGAGTACGCTTCGGGGGTTACTGCTGCAAAATCGGGTGATTCTGCATTACAGCAGATTTTTGAGACGGCACAGAATGCGGCTGGTATCCTGCAAGTGATCAATTTTATTCAGTCGGATATCAAGACATATTTACAGCGTGTCGATCAAACAAAGAATATCAGCCGATACATTGGTCGCTATGATGCAAGTGATAAATATTATATTTCTTCTAATCTTGAAACAGTTTTTGCGAATTTAATTCAACGTTCGGATAAAGAGGCTTTTGAGGAATTTGTGGTCGGTTGGCAAAAAGCTAATGAAACTCGGTGGAAGGACATATTTGAAAAGATAAATACATGGCTTGTTACGAAGGGAATGTGGAAGGATTATGTTCTGTATCGCAAGGTGGTAGTGGAAGGGATCTACCCGTTGCATCCGCTTTCAGTTTTTATGCTGTCTCAATTGTCCGATTATTTGCAGAATAGATCTTCTTTGACGCTGATCAGTCAATATATAGAGAACTCCAAGTCTGTGGATATTTTAAAATCCGATTTTCTTATTATGCCAGAGACATTAATGCTTGGAGATTTGTATACAGAAATGCTAGCAGCAGAGCAAGAAGGTAAACAACCATCTCAGCAGTGTATTCGATATGACAATATCTTAAGAAAATATGGTGATAAGCTATCGGAGAAGTCATTGGCTGTATTGAGATCAAACTTGATTCTTAGAATTCTTCGTTTTAGAACGAAGGATTACAATGATGTTAAGGAAGCTTTAGCTCTTTGTAGTGGATTTTCTATTACTGAAATAGAAGAGGAACTTAATTGGCTGGAAAACGAATATGCAGTGTTGGGTTATGATGATCATGCCGGCTGTCTTGACTTTATGGAAGAATCAAATGGAGCACATGATTTCAAGGTATTGAAAAAACGTCTTATGGCAGGAGCCTCCATCGATAAGTCGTTATTACAGAGTGTTAAGATAAAGGAGATAGCAGGAATATTAGAAAAGCAAACTACAAATTTTGCATTGCAGCATAAGATTACAACAAATGAATGGTTGTTTGAACAGGAAATGTATGCGATAGAGCAATTTGATGAGATAAGTGTAAAGTCTTATATAAAAGACTGGAAAAATGCAACAAGTTCTACAACTGCTAAGGGACGGCTGGTATGGTTGTATGTTAATAAGGATACAGAGGCTTTTTATGTTGAACGTGCTGAATTATTAGTAAAAGATCTCATTGGAACACCTATCATAGTTATGCTTCTAAATGATACAGATAATAGGTTGTATGATGTACTTTTAGAGTACGATGTTTTAGACAAATTAGACGATGTAAATCGAAATAAGTACGACCGTTATTACCAGGCGGAGTATGATCAAACAGAGAGTAATCTTAAGGATGAGTTTTCGGATTTAAAGAAAAAACGAGTTCATATCAGTGTTGAAGGCACAGAAGAATTGAAAACAAGAATGCCAATGTATCTGACAGGTGTTTTTGAGGAGTTATACCCAGATGTGGTTCCATTTTCATTTGATGGTTTTGTGACAAAAGGAAATAATCTTGGCGGAAAGGGTGGTGTTTGTTACTGCACCATTATCAAGATGTTGCTCTCTAATTCTGTGAATGAGACAGTGATCCACAATTTTGCCAGTGATGTGCGAAACAGAATCGAGGCATTGCTGATGACAACAAATGTAACCTCATGGAGGTGCATTGACAAAGATTTTAGAGTGATTCCTCCAGAGGAGCGAAAGGCGCGTCAGGTATATGATGAAATTGTGGCACATATTACTAGAGATACGGAATACACATGTAAGGAAATCTTTGATACATACTGTCGTCCGCCGTATGGTATGAGTGATGATGTAGTTATGCTTATGATTGCAGTTATCTGTGCAAATCTTAGCTACTGTCTAAGATTTAGATATGATGACTCGATGACGAATATCAACAAATGGAAGGATTTAGTTGTAATCAAGGACAAGAAGATTGATATTGAGTTCGTAAAGAGATCCGCGCTTGTTATGGTAGACGCGGGTATTGTTACAGGAAAGTACATGCGATTGTTTGATAGGATCCAGTCGAATAAGAATATCTCTGAAGTTGTGTCACTTGAAAAAGTACTTGCCAATATGATGGAAGCGGATGAGGTGCCAGAGGAGCTTAGTATGCAGTATTTGCTTGCAAGAAAATATTTAGACTCTGGCAAGAAAGCAATTCATGAGTGGAAGAGTTGTATAGGTAATATTGATGAAAAACTAGAAGCTGCAATAGAGGAAAATAGTTTGCATGAAGCGCTAAGGGGGATGCAAATGCTAGAAGCTGTTCCTTATGATAAGATTTTTGAGGATAATGGATATGATATAGATGTAGATTCAAAAAATGTAGTCAAAAGGATGAATGACAGCTTGAAAAGTGTGATAGATCAGCTAATCGATCCTTACGTGGCAGATATGTATTGCAAGTCAGTTGAGGGAGTCAACACGTTCAGAAATCACAATACAAAAATGCAGACAATGCTTGAAGAACTTGGTTTTGAAGAGTATGCGTTGAAAATAAAAAAACGTAAGGAGGAGGAGATTGGTAATATTGAAGAAATTCGATCCCGCCAGCAACTTCGAGTCGATTGTGAAAAATTCCTAGAAGAAAGTCAGATTACCAAGTATACTACATATGTAAATGTTTGTACTTATCTGAATGCGGGAAAAGAACTTCAAGTAAGAGTAAAAAAATTTGGTTCCGCATTGGGTAAAGATTTTCAAAGAATTAATAATGATATCAATGGTAGAGTAACTAATTTAGAAAAGAATCGTGACCGTACAAAGCAAGATATGTCAGATATCTGGGATGATCTATATGATGTGAAATGTGCCGAAGATGTAGGGATTCTTCTGGATAATATTTCTAGTGTATTGCAGAAAGGCATATTAGAAGCAGATCAGACAGATTTCGAAGAATTGCAAAAAAATCTGCGTGAATTTTTAGAGGATAGTAATGATATTAAGAATGCAGCAACGTTATCTAGAAGTCAGTACAAAAAGGTTTCACAAGCTATGATTCACAAATATGAAGAGTCTGAATTTGATTTTGATGTACTTAGTGTATTAAAAGGTGTTATTTCTGACATCGGAAGAATGCTTGATGAAAAAGAGCAAAAATGGATAGCGGAAGAACTGACACTTGGCGATAAGAGCAGAAAGGCTGTACATTATTGGAAAGAAAAGTCACAATTTTTACCGCAATATTTATCTGAGGAGACGATTGCAAAGGCTAAAAAACTTGATCAGGAGGCAGATGAGTTAATTAGAGAAAGCAAGATAGAGGATGTTATTTTCTATTTTGACAAATTGGATGATGCAGAAAAGCAGGAATGTATGCTAAAGCTGCAAAGCAGAATAATAAATAGAGTGTCTGATTGAAGGTACAAAAGAAAAATGGCGAAGTTTTAAGGAGAATCAAACATGGAACTTGCACAGGAAGAGAAAGCCGCGCGGCTTGAGCAGGCGGTTATGGAAAGCTCTGCCGCTTCCGTGGGCTTGCGGTGGTGCGCGCTGGTTGAGAACGGGCGATGTTTGATTTCCCGTCTCTTAAGGAGCGCAGAGGAAACTACAATTATTATATCGGCTATAAGGATGCGCGATACCGCACGAACTATTATCGATATCTGTTGAGCACGGACTGGAAAATGTTGAGATGCGCCTTTGGATTTGAGGGATAGACCCACAGCAGGGGAAGAGACTGGAACAGGGGGCGCTGCTGCCGGACGAGGAGCGCGCCGTCGATTTTGCCGCGGAGCAGGAAGGAGCAGGACGGCACGCTGACCATCACCAGCTACAAGGGCACAAACGTCGAGGTGGCTGTCCAGGAAAAGATAGGTAAAAGTACAGTCGCGGCGATTGGAAAGCGCGCTTTTTCGGGTGCGTATTGTCACAGGGGGCGGGCTGTCGAGAAGAGCGAACATACAGAGCATCACAGGGCAATCACAAAGATTTGGCTGCTGGGAACCATTCGGCAAATCGGGAACGCTGCGTTTCAGGATAGGGCGCCCCTTGCGGAGATCAACATTCCCGACGGGGTAAAAGAAATCGGAGAATCCGTCTTCTCGTTCTGCCGGTCGCTGAACCGGATTTGTATCCCCGGCAGTGTGGAGAAAATCGGAGAAGGCGCCTTTGCGGGCTATGACAGGCTGGAAACGGTGTGTATCTGCGAGGGCGTCCAAGAGATTGGCGGGTGTGCATTTCAGGAATGTACTGCGTTGAAAAGCATTGTGATTCCTGGCACGGTTCGACAGATTAAAATGGATGCGTTCCGCGCCTGCCAGAATCTGGAATATGTGGAGATCGGTGAGGGCGTTGAGGAGATTGGCATGAATGCATTCTTTCAGTGCCGCAGCCTGCAAACAGTCCGGCTGCCGGAATCCATCAGGCGCCTGAGGACCCGGCAGGCGGGAGACTGTAAGTCCGAAGTGTTTGACGAGTGTCCCAGTCTGACGGTAGTTTGCCCGGGCGGGAGCAGGGCGGAGGCGTACTGCATCAGAAAGAATATTCGATATCAGAATTGATATTGATGTGTGCCAGGGATGGTGGATAGTGTAATCTGTGCCAGTAAAATAATGAAGTGTACTATACAAATTGCGTTTTCTGTGACAGGTGCGATACAATAAAAATATTTGCGATATACAGGACAACTCAGTTTTGAACGGCACCTGGGAGGAGGGACATGGGTACACACATGAAAAACACAAGTATTTTTAAGAGAAGACAAGGGAGTCGGTGCGGGACATGGAGGCGCTGATCGGGGAGATGCACGAATGCGACCGCTCTGTGATGTGTGCGGTAGAGCGGATCCGCGAGATCTCTGCCAATACGGCAGAGCTGACGGAGAAAGTGGCGGATTCCCTGGAAACGCAGTTAGGCGGTATCCGGAATGCGGCGGAGCGCATTGATAATCTGTCTGTTGTCTCGGAGGAGATGGAGCAGGAGATGACGAAGTTCAGGCTGTAGCATAGGGGGGAGCATGAGTGATCCGCAAGTTGACATCAAAGCGCGAAAGCGTTAAAATGTATTCCACAAAGGGGGGCTTACTATGAAGCAGAAATTAGACAGAACTCTGGGAATGTACTCTGCGCTGATGATCAGTATCGGGACGATGATCGGTTCGGCGATCTTTGTGCTGGCGGGCACGAGCTATGCGGCGGCGGGACCGGGCGCGTCGCTGGCGATCTTTCTGGCGGGCATCGCGGCGGTGTTCACGGGATTATCTTTTGCGGAGCTGGTGACGGTCATACCGAAGGCGGGCGGCGGCTACGTCTATGTGAAGGAGGCGACCGGAAACAATATCGTGGGCTTTATCTGCGGCTGGGGATTCTGGCTTGGATATGCGATGTCGTGCGGTCTGTTTGCGCTGGGCTTCGGCAATTTCATCAACTATATCTTTCCGTTTATCCCGCAGATGGCGGCGGCTTACCTGCTCGTGGTCTATGTCATGTTCACGAATATCAAGGGGACGAAAAGTTCCGGGACGCTGCAGAATGTGATCACGACGCTCCTGGTCGCGCTGCTCGCACTGTATGTCATTGTCGGTGTTTTTCATATCGATATGGAGAACCAGACGCCGTACACGCCGCAGGGAATGTCGGGCGTGTTCAACGCGATGGGATTTCTGTATATGACTTACATCGGATATGGGCTGATCACGACGGCGAGCGAGGAGGTCATCGACCCGGAGAGGACGATTCCGAAGGCGATCCTGATCTCGATCGCGGCGGTTATCGTGATCAAGACGTCGGTGTTTTTCATAGGCTGCGGGATCATTCCATGGCAGGAGCTGGTGCCGGCGGTAACGAGCACGCCGATGATCGACACGGCGGTACATATCGGAGGGACAATTGGCGGTTATCTCTTTGCCTTTGCGGGGATCCTCGCTACGCTCTCCTCGATCAACACGGCGGTCATGGCGTCCTCGAGGACTTCTTTTGCGATGGCGCGGGATCAGCGGCTGCCAAGTCTGTTCAAGGCGATTAACAGGACGACGAAGACGCCGGTCTTTTCGATCGTCATCTCCTCGGTCATCGTGTTTATCGCAGTGACGATCAGGGATCTGGAGCACATCTCGACCGTGACCAGTATCTTCTCGCTGACGGGCTACAGTCTCGTGAACGTGGCGCTGATCATCTTCCGCAGGAAAAAACCGGAGCCGGAGCGGAAATTCCGGGTGCCGCTTTTCCCGCTCACACCGCTGCTCGGCATCGGTCTGAACCTGTTTCTGATCGTCAATCTCGCCATATCAGACCGTCCGGCACTGATCATAGCGGTCTCGGTGATCGGCGCTGGCATAGTGTACTATTATCTGATCATGCCAAAACTGAAATACGCTTCCAAAGGAATATCGATCGTCGATGTGCCTGAGATCAGGGAGCAGAAAAAGGAAAACAGGAAAAACGAGATCATCATTCCGGTGTCCAATCCGTATACGGCGGAGGGGCTGCTCAACTTTGGCAGGAAGATCGCCATGGCGGAGGAGAGCACGACGGTCGTTCCGGTGAAGGTCAATGTCTTCCCGGATAACCTGCTCACGATCGCGGATTACGATACGATGATGCAGTCCATGGGCGTGCAGGACAGCGTTGTCCAGATGCTCAAGGAGTACGAGTCGGATCCGTGTATGCGCCCGGTGCTGATCAATTCGACCAATGCCTTTCACGCGATCATGTCCGTGGTGAAGAAAGAGAAAAATCCGCTGGTGATCATGGGCTGGCACGGTTCGGGACTGGTGAAGTACATGCACGGCAACATTACATACCAGATGCTGCAGGAAGCGCCTGCCGATGTCGGTATCCTGCGCATGAACGGCCAGAGCAGGGAGTTCAGGAATATTTTGTTTCCGTATGGGGGCGGAAAATATTCCAAGATGACGGCGAAGGTGGTCAACCGCATTGCAAACGGATACGGTGCGAAGATCACGCTCCTGAATGTGGTGGATCACGAGGAGGACGTCGAGAGCACGAGAGCGTATCTCGACCGATCGGCTGCGAAGTTTGACCAGCCGGTGCAGATCATGGTCTGCAGCGGGGATCTGATCGAGAAGGTCGTGGAGTTCTCTGGCCAGTACGACCTGATCATCATGGGCGCGTCTCTCGACTGGGGGATCCAGGAGGTTGTGACCGGATTCCGCACGGACAGGATCATGGAGCAGGCAAAGTGTTCGGTATTGATCATCAAGAGCTACGATATCTTTTTGCAGCGCACGAAGGTGCGGGGGTTTATCCATAGGACGCGCAACGCGATCCATCAATAGTATTTTAAGTATTTTACAGCTTCCCGGAAGCTCTCCTGCACTTGCTGTTGCGGCTGATTTTTCGCGGTATCAGGCGCAAAGAGACTTCGGGGCGGGCTTTATGAGGCGGGCAGTTCTGCCTGCCGACAGGAGCGTAATGGATTCAGGAGATGAAAAATGAGGAAAATCGTTTTATTTATTGCCATGAGCCTTGACGGGTATATCGCGGATATAGACGGCAGGGTTGACTGGCTGGCGGGACAGGACAATGACGTCGAAAGTGATGACAGTTACACGGATTTTGTAAAAACCGTTGATACGGTGATCATGGGCTGGACGACTTATCGTCAGATCGTGGAGGAGTTATCTCCCGGACAATGGGTATATGACAGCCTGCAAAGCTATGTGATCACACACAGGGATTGTGTGCAGGACAGCAATGTAACCTTTGTTTCAGAAGATCCATGCATCCTTGTCAATGGATTAAAGCAGAAGGACGGCAAGGATATTTGGGTATGCGGCGGGGCTGACATTGTTCATCAGCTGATGCAAAACAATCTGATCGATATATATATTATTTCTATCATTCCGACGATTTTAGGGAATGGGATCCGCCTCTTTGACGTGATAGACCAAACAATAGATTTGCGTTTCATTTCATCAAAAAGCAGTAATGGCATAGTAGAATTAGTGTATCAGAAACGATAAAGTGATATGCGGCCGCGCCCCATTTGGCACACGACTTTGCGAAGCAAAGTGTAGTGTGTTATACGCTCTGTCTGCTGTTGAAAGCCCCGCCCCTCGTTTACCGTGCCCAGCCTATGGGACAAAATGTCCCATACCTTTGGACACCGTGACCAGATATGTGTCCACACGCCTTTATTTTCGGGGGCCATTTTTTTCAAAATCGGAATGGGCGGGAAAGCCATTTTAGAGCTTTTCCGCCTTAATTACCCATCAGCAAAGACTGGCTCGGCTGGCTTTGCTAATTCTGCATAGTGGCTGATGCCCTTGAAAGCGTCCGCTTCATAACTGCCCAGCGCAGAATTGGAAAGGTTCGTCTGCTCCGCAAGCTGTTCCAGGGTCAAGCCATGTTCTGCACGCAGGTCTTTCAAGTGTTCTTGGATTGTTAAGGCCATATCCAATACTCCTTATTTATGTTCGTCCGGTAAATTCTCTATGTATCTGCACTTAGGATAATTGGAGCAGCCCCAAAATCGTTTTCCTTGACGAGTTCCTTTAGAAGCAATACGCATAACAAGTTGTCCACCGCAACGAGGGCATAGGGTTTTCTTCACATTTGGTGTTTCCGCTGGGGCAGAGATACTCTGCGAAAGGTTGTCTTGTGCTCTTTGTTGAATGTTTCTAATATGTGTTATTTTCTCTGCTTCGTTTCTCTGCGTAAGCGGGTACAGCTTTTCAAATAATTCATCGATTTTGTCTGATGATAACTGTATTCCTACGTTTGCAGTATTCTGTTGAACCGCAGAAAGAAGGTTGTACCGATTAACAACGTAATGTTTTCCGCTGGTTAACGTAATATCTTTCAATGTGCAACGGTCGCTGAATACAATATAAGAATAAAACGGCAAAGTTTGGTCTGCAAGGAATGTTTGAAGCCATTTCAGATGTCCCTTGTTCTGCCAAATAGGATTGTAAAATTGATTTTTCTGTGACCTCCCTCGTCCAGTAGGTAGTGTTTGAGTCCAATATTGTTGAGATTCGGTTCCAAAAATCCACCCACTATAATTTTTGGATTCAAATACATATATACCCGATTCATGAAGTAGGACGACATCTAATTCTGTGGTTTCTCCGTTGCTTTTCGGGATATACAAGTTAAATAAATACCGTTTGTACCCGGCCAGCGAGTCGAGATACTTATAAGTGTAGAATTCCCCCAACCGTCCTTTGTTAAATCGAACGCTTCTATATGGATTTTTGGTTTGCTGATAGTATTCCGTTCTTTCATATCGCTTTTTCTGTACTACATATACAACAATGGCAAGAAGTACGGCAAGTAAAAAAATCCCCATTATAATTCTCCCCCTATCTGTCTTTTGATTAGTATACCACAATTCCAAAAGTTTGGAAATAGCGAGTTTTCCGGGCTGCAGGGTTGTTTCATGAAGGCTTCCAAACGACATCATTTATTATGAACTTGCTGTCAGTCGGTTCGGAATCTGGACAG
>ERZ808051.759-NODE-759-length-29433-cov-10.667972_pt1 | contig 29433 bp, 25 predicted proteins | sample MGYA00380199_ERZ808051 | MGnify/ENA primary metagenome ERZ808051 (study PRJEB31490, sample SAMN06133391) | mouse gut metagenome | isolation source: J11 | host: mice | place: China: Chengdu | collected 2015-05 ...
CTGAAAGAGGAAAACCGACTCCTGCGTGATGATAATGCAAGGATGAAGAGCATCCTTAATAATGACAGCTCCAACACTTCACAGCCCCCGTCTGCAGATCAAAAGGGTGGAAAACCAGCCAATACCTATAACAGCAGGGAAAAGACCAGCCGTAAGGCAGGCGGCCAGAAAGGGCACAATGGAACCACTTTGACAAGGGCGGAAGTGGAAGAAAAGATCCGTTCCGGAAAATGCCTCCACCAGATCAAAACGATCGGTGACCCTGCAGGAAAATCTTATGTCACAAAGTACATAATAGATCTTGATATCAAACCTGTCATCACGGAAATACGTATCTATGCAGACGGACAGGGACACTATGCCATTCCCGGGGAATACCGCAGTGATGTGGTCTATGGAACCAACGTAAAAGCGATGACCGTTGCGTTATACAGTGAAGGGGTCATGTCCAATGACCGGATCGCAGCATTCCTGAATGCTGTTTCAGGTGACGGTCTGGACCTGTCAGAAGGCAGCGTATATCATTTTTGCAGAAGTTTTGCAGAAAAGTCAGAAAGCAGTATCGCACGTCTGGAGGAGGAACTGCTCAGCCAGCCTGTAGTGGCAACAGATGCGACAGTCATAACCGTAAACGGGGAGCAGGGATATATCAGGAATTTTAGTACAGCAAAAAGTGTGCTTTACCGCGCAATGAAAGACAAAAAACTCGATACAATGCGTAAGGTACATTTTTTCGAAAAATATACAGGTATCCTGGTCCATGACCATGAGACAGCGCTGTATCATTTCGGGACAGACCATGGAGAATGTAATGTCCATGTCATCCGGTATTTACGGAAGAATACGGAAGAGACCCAGAATACATGGTCAGGGCAGATGATAAAGCTTTTATGTGAAATGAACAAGGTGAGAAAGGCTGCAATAAAAGGAAGAGAAACCCGGTTTGAAACAGAAGTCCTTTCAGGTTATGAGAAAAAGTACGATGAACTCATAGCATCAGGAAGAGCCGAAAATAAAAAAACAAAGCACCGTTATGCCAGGGATGAGGAAAAGAAACTATTGAACCGGATGGAAAAGTATAAACAGAACCATCTTCTTTTCATGCATGATTTCAGGGTGCCATTTGACGATAACATGAGCGAAAGGGACTTAAGAAAGGCCAAGAACCGCCAGAAGATGGCTGGCGGATTCCGCAAGTCCAGCGGTCATGAAATGTACTGCCGCATACTGACCATCATTGAGACCCTGAAGAGAAGAAAGATGGGGATTTTCGAAAATGTAAAATTACTTTTTATGGGAACACCGGCTATTTTCTAGCCGGTGTTAGAAGCCGTGGCTAAACGGGCAGGCTGAACTGTTACAAAAAATATAAAAATCCCCCTGAAAAGTGGAGGTGAAGAGAAAAAGGGGGGACTTTGGAAACACAGTGTTTTCAAGGACTGTAAGTTTCCGAGAGTACTCGAACACAGAAAGGAGGTGCGCAGGTGGAAGGGCTGAAAGGCAAACGGATGAAAAAGCAGGGGAGAAAGCAAGGCGGAAGACAAAAAAAGCGGCAGTCACTGTCCGACCAGCTGATCTGCATGGTCATGATCACTTTTCTGCCGGTAAATCTTCTGGCGATCGTGGTCAGCAGCATGATTCTGGCACACGTTTCCGGCCAGGTGAAAGAATTCTGCCAGCGGGACTTGGACACGGTCATGGACAGGATTCAGGAAGATCTGATGGAAACGGAAGATGCGTTCTCTGATTTTTTGCTGGACTATATGACGGAACTGACGCTCACGGATATCAACAGTCCCATGGCAAATTACGATATGGTCACAGACCTGCGTGACACTTTCAGAAAAAGCAGCGGAGACGGTTTTTATTATCTGTTTGACAGGAAAGAGAATCGGATTTATCTGCGCTGCAGCACAGGGCTCTATTCGGTCGGTCTGGTGGAGGAGATGAAAAAGGCACTGGAGGAAGACCAGCTGACGGAATCGGATTCATGGGGATTTTGTCCTGTGGCGGGGAAGTATTTTTTATGCCGCCAGTACGATTATCTGAATTATCGGATTGGATTTTTGCTGGACATGGAACGTTTCCTGGCGAAGCGGGGGGTATCCAGGCTGTGGCAGGAGAACAATGTCTATCTGGAGAGCGGGGACAGCGTGTATTCTTATCAGGACGGCCATATGAGGTTCTGCGAGGATGCGTGTTTTGACCAGATTTTTAAGCCGGTGCTGTTTGACCGCAATGTGAAGTGGCAGAGCGATAACCCGGCGGTCACTGTCGGTATTGAGATGGTGAGCCGGGATTTCAGGGGCGGCGTGCCGATCTCTTACTGGGTGCTGCTGTGGGTATCACTCTCCTCGGTTCTTCTGTCTGCAGGTATGTGGCAGATGTTGAAGAAGCGTGTGGTCAATGCCCTGTCGCTGCTGCGGGATGCCATGGAGGAACTGGAAAAAGAGCACCTGTCCTTTCGGATCAATGAGTGGGATGCCAGACAGGCGGAGGAATTTGTCTTTTTGTACGGGCGTTTTAACCACATGGCACAGGAGATCGAGTTTTCACGGAAAAAAGATATCCAGATGTACCAGGTCCAGCTGGACAACCTGCGCCTGCAGGTCAACCCGCACATGCTCCTCAATTCCTTCAACATGATCTACTGTCTTGCGCAGTCCAGAAATTTTGAGTGTATCCAGCGGTATTCCCTGCTGCTGGTAAACTATTTCCGGTACGCGCTCAAGGATACCGGCCAGCTGGTTCTGCTGGCGAAGGAGATGGCGTTTGTGGAGGATTACATCAATATCCAGAAGATCCGGTTTCCTGGGGCATTTACTACGGTCTACACGATACAGGAAGGCTGCGGGGAGGCCATGGTGCCTCCGCTTCTGGTGGAGAATTTTGTGGAAAATGCGATGAAATACGCGCTCTCCAGCGGGCGCATGATAGAGGTGCTGATCAATATCCGGCGGGAGGAGGACAGGCTGTGCGTGTCCGTCTGCGATACCGGACGGGGCATCAAGGAGGAGATCTTGGAGTGTCTGAAAAAGGGGGAGATCTACGTGGACAAGATGGGGCAGCAACATATCGGGGTGTGGAACTGCAGATGAAGGCTGGAAGTATTTTACGGCAGTGCAGCCAAATTAAATATTATCAGCAGTCTGGGGGCAGGGACGCAGGTATGGCTGGAAATGCCGTTCTGGACGCAGGAGGAGGCTGACAGCCGGAAGGAGAGAAACGTATGATCGCACATAGGACAGTTTTCAGGCGCTTTCTGGCGGAATTGGTTCTGGTCGTGGGAATGCTGGCCGGATGTGCCGGTGCAGACGGCGGAGACAGCTTTTCGCAGATACAGGCGGATGAGAATGTGCAGGATATCCCGGAGAGACAGGATGTCCCAAGGATTGTTGTCACTTACCAGACTTATCAGGGGAGTGTGCTGACGGACCTGGATGAGGTGGCGGATGCCATCAATGAGATCACGGTGCCGGAGATTGGTGTGGAGGTCAGCTTCCGTCTGGTGGATGCAGCATCTCCACACATGGCAACCTATGAGGGAGAGACAGGTGTCGCCTATCTGGACTTTGTGGCGGAAGACCCGACGAGCACACTGACATTCTACCACAACGGCAGATATATGGATCTGGTGTCCATGATGGTCGAGGGAAGCTGGACGATGGCGGAGGGAGCAGGCGGCTATGAGTATACACTGACGCCGGATTCGGATTCGGACACAGGGGCGGTCGTGGCGGTCGCATCTGACGAACAGACCTGCACGTACACACCGGAGGACGGCGAGGCGGTGTCCATGACCAACGTGAGGGCGTCAGGACCCGCGGAAACGATGACCATGACCGGCACAACGCCGATTCCCGGACAGGAGACGCAGGCGGATATCAAGGGAAGCCTGTATGATGACGGCACAGTGAAAGTAGTCGCATCCGCATTCGGCAGCGAGATCGAGCTCGATGCCGGCACATGGAGCATGGGTGACGACGGATATACGGTCACATTTCAGTTTGACAACGCGGGAGAGCTGGTTTCCAGTCTCGGCGGGTCGGGGGCTGCGCTGCAGTATGTGGCGGCCAGCGAGATGCTCGGCGATATCGACGCGGAGCTGGTGATTGCGATCGCAGAATAAAAACTACATGCCCTGTCTGCCGTTTGTGCGCCCCCTATACATGGCGCGATTATGCGAAGCTTGATTTTCTTATATTCACTGTTTTTGATCCTTTTCTTTTGAAATTCCTATATAAAATGGGTTGACATTAGATCTGCTATGTGGTATATTTGCAACATCAAGTGCGATATGCACCACATAGGAGGTCACGTTATGAAAAACAAATATGGATGTATAGGTTTTGTTTCCTTATTAGGTCTTTGGGGACTATACGCAAATGAACCACTTTTCCTGTCCTTTTTTTCGTTTGTTATATTTTTCAGTTATTTTTGGGTGACGCCAGACGAGATGTTTGTCGATACCTTAAAAAAATGTGCCACTATTGCGTTTTTTTCAGATATCACCATAACAGTGATTGCAGCTTTTGCATTTTCGTATTTCAAACTCAGCAGCAATCCATTAGCTGGTGGCGCTACCCTGGGATTTGGTATTTCAATAGCTATCTTTGTTTTGATGAGTTTCTTTTTTGACTTGAAAGAAAGGAGCTGAACAAAAGCGTGATTAGAAATAGGATAAAAGAATATCGTGCAAAATTTGATATGAAACAAGAAGAACTTGCAGCCAGGGTAGGCGTACGCAGAGAAACTATCAGCAATTTGGAAAAAGGAAAATATAATCCATCTTTAGTATTAGCATGGAATATTGCTAAGGTATTCAACGTACCTATCGAAAAGATTTTTACAGTCGAAAATTGAGGTGATATTTATGCCCATGAGCAACTGGATACGATGTCCGAAATGCGATAACAAAACGCGTCAAAAATCAGGGAGTCAGATGTATGGCAGAACAGGAAACAATTTTTGGCAGATGGGCAAAAGAACGTGGCATTATGGAATCTGAAATGAAGGAAATCATTTCAGAGAGGATAAGACAAGGGATGAATGACCCTGATCCGGAAAACAGACTCAGTGGAGAGCAATACCAACACTAGAAGAATGGCTAAATATGTAGTTGAGAAACTGAAAGAAGACGGAAGGGTCGATTTACTGCAATGGCATTCAGAATGGTAATTTGCAGTAGCGGACTGCAGATTGTTAAAATGGGGCAGATAAGCGAAAATGCGTCCTGATTTATACGAATGAGAAAAAATTTTCCTGTTATGGCATGGCAGTTATCGCAGGTATATCCTTGCTCATTTCATGCCTGCGGATGAATACAGAGCATGTTTTTCCCTGCGTACTTAGGAATTGTCAATAAATAACTCATCAATTTGACTTGTCTAAATGTCCATCTGCTGTATCAGATACCCGCTACGCCTGCGATTATCTTCTTTGCAGCTGAACATTTATACAGCGTCAAATTAACACGTTATTTATTTGCAATTCCCCACAATGATACGCGGGAACGGATGTTCCTTTATAAAGGGCACAAGCGGCGGGGGAGGAAACATGATGGAGAGGATCGGTGCACGTTTTTATATTTTGTGAATGTATGTTTGCATTTCTGCCCGGCCGCAGTGCGGTTCAGCCATTTTTTGCGGGAAAAATTGCGCTGACCGCTTGATTCTTTTCCAATATGTACCGATATAACATGTAGAGAATCATACTGTCGTGTGATTATGGAAACTTATTTCATTTGTTAAACGGGAAAGTGAAGGGGTTAAGTATGAATATTTCAATGGCGAACAGTCCGCTCTCAGTACTGACACAGCATTACGGCATGGGATTGAAGAGCACAGAGGAAAAGATCGAGAGATTCCAGAAGGCGCAGTCGCAGATCGACTTTTTTGAGGGGAAGAAGGCTGAACTCAAAAATAAGCAGTGTGCGTCGCTTGACGAGATCGCGCAGAAGCTGGAACTGTTCAATAATTATAATAATCAGATCGATGCGGTCAAGAAACAGTTCAATAACGAGCAGGTGATGCACTGTATGGACGAGGCACAGGAGCTCGGGGAGAAGATCGCCGAGGCTGCCGAGGAGCTCGAACCCAAGACTGCAGAGGAGCGGTGTGAGGAGATCGCTGAGGAAGCGCTCGGTATCGAGGACGACGGTGGTATCCTTGACGAACTGCTTGAGGACATGCCGGAGGAGCTGCAGGAGACGCTCGACGAGATGCTCACGGACAGTGCGGCACTCAAGGAGGAACTTGACGAAGAACTGCCGGAAATCATTGAGCAGGAGCGGATCACCCGGATGCATCTCGAGAATCAGTACACACCGATCGATATCAAGGCATAGGGTAAGCGGATGCATGCTGAAGGAGGAACAGAGGGATTCGGAGGTCAGATACAAAAATCCGCATCAATACGAGAGATATGTCACGAAACACTTTGAGTGTATGAGGGCAGACGGATATCAGGTAAAGATCAGTGAGCGGCTGTATTACAGGGCGACGAAGGACAGGAAGATCGAGCAGTGGCTTGAGGATAATCTGACCATGCTGCCATATTGTATGAAAAGCCTGAGTGATCTGGTCTTCGTCACGGGGGGACAGATCGTGAGTTGTATCTGTCATATGAATAATTATAATAATATCAGTACCGAGATCTGTGCGACAGACCGGTTTAGCCAGGGGAAACGGTCGGAGGGCAGGACGGCGAACCGATCCGTCATCAGGACAACAACGGTCAGCGAGATCGAGGAGCAGGTGAGATACAACAGTATATTTTGGACACCCGAGGCGGAGAGCGCAGGCTTTAAGGCGAAGGCGTAAAAAATATAGAAACATTTGATGACACAATTTCACGAAACAACGGTACAGGCTGAAATGGATTTTAGCCACACGAAATCAGGGAGGGATGAATTATGAGTACCATTTCTGCGGGGACGCCCGCTGTTGCAGAGAGCATCGCCGCTCACTACAACACGTCAAAGACGAGCAAAAAGACTGAGGAGAAGACAGAAGATCTCGCAGTCACAAAGAACGAGGGATCCAAGGACACTGTGAAAAAGACAAAAGTCAGTGGCAGGACGATCGGGAGTCCGGAATTGACCGAGAAGGCAGCAAAGTACTACGAGGAATTGAAGAAGAAGTATGGCAATCTGGACTTTATCCTCGTGAGCAAAGACCAGAAGGAATATGCCAAGGCAAACGCTTCAAAATATTCCAATACGAGCAAGATGGTCGTTCTGATCGATGAGGAAAAGATCGAGCGCATGGCGGAGGATGAGAAATTCCGCAAGCAGTATGAGGGCATCATTTCACAGGGCGCGAGCGGGCTGAACCAGTTGAAGAGCAAGCTTGCCAATATGGGATTGAATGTGAAGAGCTGCGGCATGAATGTGTATGACAATGGCGCGACATCGTTCTTTGCAACGATGGATCAGTCGTTCAAGTCACAGAACAAGACTGCGCAGGAGCGGCTTGCCAGGAAGAAAGCTGCGAAGAAGGCAGAGGAGAAGAAGGCTGCAAAGAAAGCAGAAGAGAAGAAGCAGCAGGAGAAGCTCGAGGAAGGCAGGATGGAGCGCAAGGAGATCCGGGAGGAATTCTACGAGAGTGACGGGGAGGGCGAAGTGACCTTCACAGCGGACACGATCGAGGATCTGATCAGCCAGATTGAGAATGCGGACTATCTCATAAGAAGGGATATCCGGTCAAGCTTTGAGCGGCAGGTCGGACAGAAGTTCGATTCTGCGATTTGACGGTTGTCTCGGACAAAGCATGTTACTGTTTACGCCCCAGCCAGTTCTGATACAATTTTGTGTATTGAAGGCGTAAACAGCGACCGTTTTTGCATACAAAATGCTAAAGTACAAGCATTTTGGCGCATGTATTTCACTACTCAGACGACGAGTGAACAGTAATCAAAACATACATCGTTTTCGGAAAACGCCGGACTAAAAAGTGACAGGAGTATAAAATCATGATATAATGTATGTAACCACTTAGGGTAAGTCCCAGGGGTTACATACATTTTTTGTGCACACGGGCATTAAATCCGGGGCGCATAAAAAGTTTCAGTCCATACGCAAAGGAGGAGATTGGGATGACAGGAGTAGTAGTTGCAACAGTCGTGATCGTGGTTTTGATCGCGCTATTATGCATGGGGTATGTGAAGGCGCCGCCCGATATGGCGTTCATCATCTCGGGTGTCAAGAAAAAGTCGAAAGTCGTGATCGGAAAGGCAAGTATCAGGGTTCCTTTTTTTGAGCGGCTTGACAAGCTGAACCTCAGGCTGATCCCCATTGATGTCAAGACGAGCAACGCGGTGCCCACAGCTGATTATATCAATATCAATGTGGATGCCACAGTCAACGTGAAGATCAGTAACCAGCCGGACAAATTAAGGCTTGCGGCGGAAAATTTCCTGAACAAGAATACAGAGTATATCGCGGGGGTTGCGCGGGAAGTCCTCGAGGGCAATGTGCGTGAGATCGTGGGGCGCATGCGCCTAGAAGAGATGGTGTCAGACCGCCAGAAGTTTGCCGAGCTCGTCAAGGAGAATGCGGAGCCGGATCTTGCGGCTATGGGGTTGGATATCATCAGCTTCAATGTGCAGAACTTTGTCGATGGAAACGACGTCATAGAGAACCTCGGTATAGACAATATCGTGAAGATCAAGAAGGCGGCAGCGATCGCCAGAGCCGAGAGTGAGCGCGATATCAAAGTGGCACAGGCAGCGGCGGACAAAGACTCCAACGACGCTGCGGTGGCGGCACAGACGGAGATCGCCAAGAAGCAGAATGAGCTTGCCATCAAGAAATCGGAGCTTCAGATGGAGGCGGACACCAAGAAGGCGATGGCGGATGCGGCGTACGCGATCCAGAAGGAGGAGCAGCGCAAGACGATCGAGATCACCACTGCAAACGCGGATATCGCGAAGCAGGAACGCGAGATCGAGTTGAAGCAGAAGCAGGTTGCCGTCAGGGAGCGCGCACTCGAGGCGGAGGTAAAGAAACAGGCTGAGGCGGAAAAGTACGCGGCGCAGCAGAAGGCGGACGCAGCGCTGTATCAGCGCCAGAAGGAAGCCGAGGCGCAGCAGTTTGAGGCGCAGAGGGAAGCGGAAGCGAGGAAGGCACAGGCTGAGGCGGACCGTTACTCCAAGGAACAGGAGGCGCAGGGTATCAGGGCATACGGCGAGGCGGAGGCTGCGGCAGTGCGGGCAAAAGGCGTCGCGGAGGCGGAGGCGATCCAGGCAAGAGGTCTTGCGGAGGCGGAAGCCATGGAGAAGAAAGCGGAGGCATATGCGAAGTACAACAAGGCGGCTGTGGCGGAGATGATGATCAAGGTGCTGCCCGACATTGCAGGAAAGATCGCAGAGCCGCTGTCACAGATCGACAAGATCACGATCATCGGCGGGGATGGCAGTTCTAACGGTGTTGACCAGGTGGCAGGGAATGTTCCGGCAGTCATGGCAAAGCTGTTCGAGTCCATGAGGGAGACGACGGGGATCGACCTGGCGGGCATTATCAATGCGGAGTCCTACGATGCCAAAGTCAACAGGAACATTACGCTGAACGGACTGGACGGCGTGAATCTGACAGTGAACGACAAAACGCAAGATCCAGTGACAGGATCCCGATGATCAAAAGGGCTGACTGCGGCATTTCGGTGCAGTCAGCCCTTTTGTATATAATTTTCTGAAAATATACGGCAATTTATGCTATTTTTTCGAAATACGTGTTAATATTTTGCATAGGACAGCCGATATATATTACGTAAACAAGGATGGAACCTGACTTTAGAAACTGTTAATAAATCACTTATGACAATGACTTGTCTAAAGGCTGTCTGCGGCATCAGAAACTCTCGACACAATCCGCTGTTTTCTTCTTTGCAGCTGCACATTCATACGGCGTCCTTGTCACAGGTAATTTCTGAACAGTTCCTTACAAATAAGCATGAAAATGTGAGCAGGAAAGGATAGGAATATAGTATGAATATCAGAAGTTCAAGAAATTCATTATTGAGAGCAAGAAATCTGCGCAGTGCCAGAAGGAGCCGTGCAGGAAAGGTGATCAGCAGCAGGACATCGAGATCGAACGGCAATTCATATTCAAGCTCAACCCAAAGAACAACTTCGAAGTCAACGCTCCTGAATCAGACAAAGCAGCTTGCGATGTATGAGAGAATGGAGAAGTCGGCAAACAATGTCCAGGCGAATGTAGAGAAAATGCTCAAGCTCGACGGCATGACCTACACAGATGATGAGACTGGCAAGAAGGCGCAGGAGAACGACAAGAATAATCTGATCAAGTATATCAAGGATTTCGTGACGGACTACAATGAAGTTTACGGTGATCTGACAGATATTGGCGGGACAACAAACAAATCGATCAAGAAATCATTCGACAGCATCATATCGACGAACAAGACAGCCCTGGAAGAGCTGGGCATCACTGTATCGAAATCCGGTGAACTCACGATTGATGAGAAGAAGCTGACGGACGCCGACTTTGACAAATTAAAAGCGCTGTTTACAAAAGACGGCGGATTTGCGGATAAGATCAGCACAAAGATGGAGCTCGTGGAGAATACTGCGTCAACCAGCCTGACAGCGCTGAACAAGCTCTACGGTGCGACTTCCACATACAATAAATACGGAACAAGCAATTCATATTTTAACGGGCTGAACAATTATGGCGGCGGTTATCCCAATTACAATTACGGCAATTATGGCAGCAACAGCGGCTGGTATTTTTGATAAGAACAAGCTCCTAAATAATCCTAAAAATAATTCCTAAACGAAAGAAGCAGTTGTGGTATCGATACAACTGCTTCTTTTGTCGCTAAAATATTCAGAAAAGTTTATCGCTCATATTTCTGTTTTTCCTTTTTCTCCCTTTTGTTTGCGTACATGATCTTATCCGCCCTGTTATAGGTATCTTCCAGATTTTTGTCCAGGTCGGGGACATATATGGCATAGCCGTATGCGATCTGCATTTTCATCTTTGAATCCTTGTTGTCGCGGTTTGAGGCATCGACGCTCGATTCGAGCATGGCGAGATAATGGGTCATGTCGATCGTCGAGGCTTTCTCGATCAGCGTGACAAATTCATCGCCGCCGACTCTGTAGCATTTTCCGATGCCGTTGAAGATCTCGGCGATGATCTTCGCACAGCTTTTTATGTACAGGTCACCCGCACTGTGTCCAAAGGTGTCGTTCACGTACTTCAGATTGTTGAGGTCGAAATCGAGCACCGCGATGTCGGTCGGATCCTCGGACAATCTGGCAAAATCGACGTTAAAACAGGTGCGGTTTTTCAGGCTGGTCATCTGATCCGTGTAGGCAAGCGTCTGGTAGACGTTTGCCTCCTGTCCCATCTTCATCAGGGAGGTGGACTCTCTTGCGGAGGAGATACCGAGCACAATGATGTAGGTGAGAAATCCCAGCCTCCCGAATGTGTTTCCGTCCCATGTGCCGGAATAAAAGCCATACATATCCATCATCAGGGTAACAACGCATATGATGATGCAGGTTATATGTACCTTTATCGTGCGGGAATGGATGCCGTTTTTGACAAGGAAATAGGACTGCGCTATGATGATGACGGCAAGGATGCCCATCATGATATGGGTAGCCCAGATCGTTTCCCGCAGATCGGCTATGTTGGTAACTGCAAGCAGCAGACAGATCACGATCTGTGCAATATCTACCCGGCAGAACCATTTCCATATCCTGCTCTCGTCCTCATAATACGTCTGGACGAACATGGCAAACGGAAAGGCGAGCAGCATCAATGACAGGAAGGACAAGTAGGAAGTCATCAGATTGTTCTTTAGGAGCAATGTGGTCAGACTGCATTCATTGATGGACCATATGGACAAAAATATGGAAAAGATCCCCAGTTTCAGCAGTTTTCCGCTCGTGTTGCTGATATTGCGGGAGATGAACAAATGGTACGCTGACAGTACAATACCGAGCACAAGCATGATGATGCAGAGCGCAAACGGAAGGATATCCTTCGTTATGATATGGGCAGGAAGGGAAAAGGCATTTCCGATATAAATGTCGGGTATATTCCTCAGGTAGGGCGGGTACGGACTGGTAATGACCATCTCAATATCGTTGTTATTGAAGGGCAGGTTGATGAAATTCCAGCAGTAACCGGGTGAATCCGACAATGGATTATTGTTGTCCACAGGGTACTCATAGATGAGCCGGCTGCCGACATAAAACTTTATATTCTGGTGGACAGAATAAAAGGCAAGCACGTTGCCTACAGATGGATCGATCGTGATCGTCCCGGATATGACCGTCTTTTTCGTGTTGAAAGCTGTCTTGTAGTCTGTCCAGTGCGTGACTGCGTAGGCGGACTGCTGCTGCCGGGTGTCGGTTGCCCGATCATAAGAAAAGATAGCGATCAAAAATATGAAAATGGCAATGCAAGCCAGAAAATACAATACATTATTTTTGTTCTTGGTGATTTTACTCATTGGTAGTTGCGCTCCTGCTTATAAGATACATTTATTATATCATATCCCCGGTCATAATCCATTTTTTTTTTGCAAAAATAGAACATTGAACAAAAATATATGTGAAAAATTTGTTAGATTGTACATACCTGTCGCCCTGCTGTCCTGTTTTGAATGGCAGTGTTTTGCAGTGGGTTTGCCAAATAATATTTCAATTTGGTTCACGGTGTGTTACTATGATAGGGACACTGCAGGGCGGCTGTCAGGGCGGGCGAAAGGGTAGGGTAATGCATTATGGCGAATATACTGGTGGTTGAGGACGAAAAAAATATGCAGGATATCATTATAGAGTATCTGCAGCGGGGCGGGCACACCTGCTTTGCGGCTGACGACGGTGTCGATGCCCTGCTGCTGTTAAAAAACAATCCGATGGATCTGATGATACTCGATGTCATGATGCCGCATCTTGACGGGTTTTCCGTGTGCAGGGTGGCGCGGGAGATGAGCAGTCTGCCGATCATCATGCTGACAGCCAAAAGCGATGAGGAGGACAAATTAAAAGGCTATGGCTACGGTGCGGACGATTACATGACAAAGCCGTTCAGCCCCAGAGTACTGCTCGCGAAGGCAAATGCCCTGCTGCGGCGTTTCTCTGTAAACCCGGCGGAGACGCTCAGCGCGGGAAAGATAACGATATTGCCGGCGGCGCACAAAGTGTATCTGGACGGCAAAGAGATCGCGCTGACGCACAAAGAATACGAGCTGCTGAACTTCTTCATGGCGAATGCGGAGCAGATCTTTTCGCGGGAACAGCTGCTAAACCGGATCTGGGGCTATGATTTTGACGGCGGCACGCGGACCGTAGACACGCACATCAAGACACTGCGGCAGAAGCTGGGCAGCGAGGGAAAACACATCGTGACGCTGATCCGGTCCGGATATAAATTTGAGGTGGCGAGATGAGAGAACAGTTTTCGTTCCGCACAGTGCGCAAGAAGATCGTGGTGGTTTCCAAGATCGCAGGTTTTGCGATGATCTTCGTCTACATCGTTCTCACGCGGCTGCCCATTCATCAGGATCTGGTCTCCCTGATCTGGATCGCTTTTGTCAGCCTGCTGATCATCGTCGTCGATGATCTGCTGAGACGATTTATCACGAGGCCGGTTTCCGCAATCTGCGAGGCGGCAGAGCAGATCGCGCAGTTGGATTTTTCCTCTCCCTGCAGGGTGCTCTCCCGGGATGAGTTTGGTGATCTTGCAAAAAACCTCAACAAGATGTCCGAGAACCTGCAGCAGACACTCGAAAAACTGGAAAATGCCAACAGCCAGCTTGAGCGGGAAGTGCAGCAGGAGCGGCAGCTCTTGGAGGAGCGCAAGGAGCTGGCAGACCGCCTTTCCCATGAGATGAAAACCCCCCTGGGGGTGATCCGGGCTTACGCCGAGGGCATACAGGACGAGGAGAGCGGGGAAAAGAAACAGCAGTACGCAGAGATCATCATATCGGAGACGGAGCGGATGAGCGCGCTGATCACAACGCTGCTGGATCTGTCCGCGCTGGAAAACGGGGCGGCGGCGCTGGTGCCGGAGTGCTTTGACTTTGTGGAATTTCTGGAGGTGACAGCGGGACGGCTGCTGGCCGATCTGCCTGAGACGGATTTTGAGCTGCAGTATGAGCTTCCCGAGCACAAGGCGTATGTTTATACGGACCGGCAGCGCATGGAGCAGGTTTTGAACAATCTGATCGTCAACGCCAAAAAGAACGTACAGCCAGGGGGCATTTTGAGACTGTCACTGGTGGAAGCGGACGGCATGCTGAGCTTTTCGGTCTTTAACCAGGGCAGTGCCATACCGAAGGACAAGCTGTCCAAAATATGGGAAAAATTTTACCGCGACGATACTATCCGGTACAGCGGTTCCGGATTGGGGCTTGCCATCGTCGCGCAGATCCTGTCGATGCAGGACTATGCGTATGGTGTGAAAAATGTTGCCGACGGGGTGGTGTTTTACTTTTCGATCCCGGTCGAAGCGCGTGCGGTCTCCCTGTTCGGGACGCTGGAAAGCGGAAGGCGTGCGTTGGAGCACCACATTCCGGCATCGCACTGATCGACTGGAATATGCCGGACGGTGAGAGAAACAGCTTTTGCAGATGGATCCGCCTAAAATGGAAGGAACTGCCAATCATTTTGCGGACTGTCCGGAATGATATCCGTGACATTATTAAGAGAATACAAAAATTATGAGATAACAGGGTTGACAAAAAATTACTTCCGCAGTAGAATTAAATTATTCGAATCAGGAAGTATTTTTGCTGAAAAGACAGTGATCAGGAATGAAAGTGTGAACGGATGAGATGATGAGGCTGGAGGAGTACGGTGTAACAGAGGAGCTTTCCCGATTTATCGTGGATTATATAGAGGAAGTGAGGGAGCTGCTGTCCTCTGACCTGTGGGAAAACATATTTTTGAATTGTTCAAAGAACGAAGTTTTCATATTCTGGCTGCTGTACCAGAAAGGGGCAGTCAATATGACGGAGATCGCGGATTATATCCATGTGCCGTTGAATACGGCGACGGGGATCATCAGCCGCATGGAGAAGAGCGGACTGGTCGTAAGGACCCGCTCCGAGGAGGATAAGCGGGTAGTCAACATCGGATTCAGCCCAAAGGGGATAGAACAGTTCGAGGCACTGATCAAAGAGCTTGCCCGCTACGGCGTGAAAGTCATGGCATCCTTCACGACAGAGGAGATGACACTCCTTTACAAAATGACGTCAAAGATCATGGAGATCCTGCGGCAGGAGAACCAGAAGGAGAGAGCGCCGAGAAAAGTCCGAAAGATCACAATCGAATAGTCTGACAGATGGTTTTGAGCAGCCGGGTGGCTGCTTAAAATACACCAAATACTTCGGTGATGGAACTATTCTTTGGAAGAATAATCTGGCAACCGTCAAGACAGGCTCTCAGAGTCTGTCATAAAAAATGGAGGATGACATGAAAAGAATCTATATTTTTACGGGAAAAGGCGGCGTGGGGAAGAGCAGCATAGCGGCTGCCCATGCCGTCAAAAGTGCGGAGGAGGGCAGGAAGACCCTGCTCGTGAGCACGGATATGGCGCACAATCTGGGCGATATCTTCGAGCGCAAACTGGGAAAGGATGTCGTAAATGTGCTGCCCGGTCTGGATGCTTATGAGATCGATCCCGAATATGTGATGGAGAATGATTTTTCCGCGGTTATGAGCTATCTCGCCAGCCTATTGCCGGAGACGGAGGAGGAGGGCGCGCAGGGCATTGGAATGATACCGGGGATGGAAGAGCTGTTTTCCCTGCTCAAGATCGCGGACATTTATCACAGAGCGGATTATGAGCGGATCATCGTGGACTGCGCGCCCACAGGTGAGACGTTATCCCTGTTAAAGTTCCCGGAGCTGCTGGCCTGGTATATGGAAAAATTTTTTCCGGTCGGCAAAGTAGCGGTGCGGATACTGTCACCGATCTCCAAAGCAGCGTTTCAGGTGGAGATGCCAAACAAAAATGCCATGAATGAGATCGAGCGTATGTTCCTGAAACTGGTGGAGCTGCAGGAACTTCTGAAAGACAGGGCAGTCACGAGCGTCAGGATTGTGACGACGCCGGAAAAAATGGTCGTGGAGGAGACGAAGCGCAGCTATATGTACCTCAATCTCTACAATTTTAATGTCGACGGCATCTATATCAACAGGATTCTCCCGACGGATCTCGACAATGACTTTTTCGCGCAGTGGATCGCCATTCAGAAAGAATATACCGCCTGCATCAGGGAGAGTTTTGCCGCGCTTCCGATATGCGAGATCCCGTGGTATGACGAGGAGCTGAAAGGGGAGCGCGCGATCCGGCGGATCGTGGATGAGGTACTGTCTGATAAGGAGGTGTTTGCGGTGCAGAATATCACGGAGAGGGAGTGCTTTGAAAAGACAGAGGACGGGTACCAGCTAAAGGTATTTCTGCCCTATGCGGAGAAGGAGGCGGTCGATCTGTATCAGGCGGCGACAGACCTCGTGATCAGGACTGGAAATTTCAAGCGCAGCATACCGCTCCCCAACGTCCTCCGCAGCTACACAGTCACAGGCGCGCGGTTTGAGGAAGGGATATTGAGGATCCAGTTTGGGGAAGGGAGTGACAGCGATGAATAGGGAAATACGCAGCCGGATCAAGACGGCGGGGGAATATCAGAAAAAAGCCATATATGCCCTGTTTCCGGAAAATGTGGGCAGGCATTTGGAGGCGATCGAAAGGGAGCTGAAAATGATGGCTGTAGAAATCGCAGCGGATGTGGTGAGGGAGTGCGCAGGATGTGATCCTGACAGGCAGGAGCACGAGCCCAAAAAGGAGTCGGAAGTGAAACGGGTTGACATTGTATAAAGCGGGGAGGCGGACAATGAGGATTATCATTTATACGGGCAAAGGCGGCGTGGGCAAGACAAGTATGGCGGCAGCGACCGCATCAAAGATCGCAAGGGACGGAAAAAAGGTGCTCGTGATGAGCACAGACCAGGCGCACAGTCTGGGGGATTCCTTTGACAGAAAAGTCGGGAAAACACCTGTGGAGATCGCGGAAAATCTGCATGCGGTGGAGATCGACACGGTGTATGAGAGTGAGAGGAGCTGGGGAAATCTGAAGGGTTATGTGAAACAGCTGCTCACCGTAAAAGGCGGGGGAGGGATCGAGGCGGAGGAGCTGTTGGTATTTCCGGGATTAGAGGAGCTCTTCTCCATGTTCAAGATCCTGGACGTGTATGAGAGCGGCGTCTATGACACGGTCATCGTGGACTGTGCGCCCACTGGGGAAACGCTGTCCCTGCTGAAATATCCGGAGCGTCTGTCGGGATTGATAAAAAGGATCCTGTCGATCGAGCGCGCAGCGACCAAAACGATCGGGAAGATGATCGAGAGGACAATGAAGGTTCCTATGCCGAAGGACAATGTGTTTGACGATATCGAATCGTTGATGGAACGCATGAAGAACCTGCAGAGGCTCTTGCTGGACAAAGATACCGTGAGCCTGCGCGTGGTCACGACACCGGAAAAGATCGTGATCAGCGAGGCGAAACGCAATTTTACCTGTCTGTATCTGTATCACTACAATGTCGACGCGGTGATCGTAAACCATATCTATCCGGCGAGGGCGATGGAGGGATATTTTAACAAATGGACGAAGATGCAGGAGGAGGCGCTGCGGGAGATAGCGGAGTGCTTCAGTGAAGTCCCCCGCTTTTACGTGGAGCTGCAGCAGCGGGAGCTTCGCACGCTGGAGATGCTGGAAAGCGTGGGCGATCAGATCTTCGAGGGGTGTGATCCCAATGATGTGCTGTTTCGACAGAAAATCTATGAGGTAAGCGCCGCGGAAAAAAGCATGAGGATCTATCTGCCGTTCGCATCCCGGGAAGAGCTGCGGCTGGAGCAGGAGAGCGGGGAACTGCTGGTGGGCGTGCGCAACGAAAGCCGCAGATTTCCGATACCGCCGGAGTTTGCCCGGATGGAGGTCGCAGGGGCGAAATTCGAGGGGGGATATCTGAACATCAGTTTTCAATGATTTGCAATCTCATATTTACAATCTCGTAGATGTCCCTTCCTGCCTTCTCCGAGAAATATTTTTTCAGGGACATGTTCTTGTCCCATTTTTCCTGCGGATACTTCCCGTAGCGGCGCGCCACGTCTGACATGCGTGCCTCCATCGTCATGACGCCCTCTGCGCCGGCCATGCTGTCGCAGAGCTGGATCAGGCGGTCGTAGTCGTCGTATTCTACCGCTGCCAGTGCCTCCGTGAGTTCCAGGACTTCATCTTCCGTGATGTCGAAATTGCCGATGTAGTCCTTGATGTTCTGGACACTGAAAGAGTGTGTCAGACAGATCCTGGCGGCTTCATCGTAGCCGAGCTCCAGCATGTAATGATAACCGTCATAGATATGTCCCATATGCTTTACGCCGAATTTTCTGCCGATATCGTGCAATAGTCCCAAAATATAAGCTTTTTCGCTGTCCATATTCGAACATGCGCCTGCGATCTGCTCCGCGCACAGTGCGGTGATCCGGCTGTGATCCACCCATGCTCCCGGGTTGCACTGTCCTGCGTCTATTAATAATCCTTCCGCTGTGTCTCTGTCTGGCAACATAGCATCCTCCTTTGATTTTCGAATGAGATCTGTGACATAACAAGTATAGCAGAATCATAGGGAAAAGAAAATATAAATTCATGATAAAAATTTCGAGAATTGTCTATACAATTTTCTCTTTTTGTGATATATTATTAATAATTGAACGGGTTACATAAAAAGTATACAAAACAATCACAATTTACGGCTAGGAACTGGTGATAAATAACTTGTGCAAATGACGCAGAATAAATCTTCATGCGCAAGGCAGAGGAATGAGGGGGATTGGACGTACTCCGATTGACGACAACGCAGTGCATGGAGATTTAGACAAGCCGGATGCATAAGTTATTTACCGACAGTTCCCTATATAAAAAGGTGTGATCAATGGGGAACAACAAAAGGGATCATAACGATTACAGCACTGGTTACAATCCGAAGGCAGTGGAACATGACCTGCAGATCATCAGCCAGCTGACACACGGCATGATCTATAATAAGAAGAATCTGACGATGCAGCAGGCGCAGGAGATCTACTATAAGATCAAGAAAGAGAACATACAATTCCAGAGTGATACCGGTGAGGAGTTCCTGTTAAGACTATATGAGAATATGACAGACGCGCAGATCCAGGAGGTTAACCGGATCATTCGGAGGAGGAACCAGAAAAAGCAGAACAGAAGGCAGCTGCTCAGGATCAACCGGGGGATCGCCTGTGCCGTGTCGGTACTGGTGCTCGTCTCTTCTATATTATGTATCAACTGGAATCTGCTGATGGATCTCAGGACGAACTATCAGACCAAAAAGCTGCAGGCGAGGATCGAAAAGGTTCAGGCTGCGCCAAACGACCAGGCATCGAGCGGAGAAACGGAGCATGCGGATTCTTCTGTGGCGGATGTCTCGCAGGGCGCTCAGGTTGCGGATGAGGCGGAGCAGGGGGATCTGGCCGCGCAGGGGCGGTCTGACGGCGGCATCCTGCTCAAGTTCACACAGCTGCATGAAGAGAATCCGGATTTTGCCGGGTGGCTCAGGATTCCGGGGACAAAGATCGACTATCCGGTGATGTCCAGGGCAGGGGACAACAATTACTACCTTGACAAGAACTTCGAACAGCAGCATGACAAAAACGGCTCGCTGATACTCGACTACAGGAACGATGTGGCGGCAGGCGGGCAGAACCTCATCATATACGGGCATAATATGAGAACGGGTGTCATGTTCGGTACGCTGAAAAATTACAAGGAGAAATCGTTCGGCGAGGAGCACACGACGATCATCTTTGACACCTTGTACGAGGAATGTGAGTATAAGGTGGTGGCAGCGATGCTCAGCGGTGTTGCGTACGAGGATGAGGATGTGTTCCGCTACTATGATGCGATCGATATCAGCACGGAGGAAAATTTCAATGCGTTTCGGGAAAATGTGATGAGCAATGCGATCTACACAACCGATGAGACGATCACATACGGCGATACCTGCCTGATCCTGTCCACATGTGACAATTATAAGGAGGACGGGCGGTTTGTGCTGATCGCAAAAAAAATATAGCGTTCTGATAAGAAAATAAAAATAATAAAAAGGTAAGAGGGGATTGACATGTATCGGAGATTAAAAAATATTTTGGGCGTGAGCCTGATGGTGCTGGCGGTCGTCATATCGCAGATACCGATGCCGGAAGCGCAGGCGGAAATCATCAAGGAAATGACGGCTGCAGACATGCAGGTCGACGATGCGTCGGCGCATGTGGTGACGTTCAGCATGAACGGCGGGACTTTTAGGGGAAACTATAACGGCTACAGCTTCCAGGAGAAAACGCCGGTTCTCATTATCGATGACGGAAAAACGATAAACAGCTTTCCGGATGACAGCCATGCGGCGTATTCCGGGTACAAGACAGAGGCGGGCACCTGGTATACCGATCCGGAGTGTCTGACAGAATTTGATGCGGGCAGCTCCGTGACCAGGAGTCTTACACTGTATAAGAAATGGTACAATATCACGTCCGACGGTTCGACGCTGGCGGCGAAAGGGTTTCATATCAGCGCCGACGGTACAGTGTTGTATCAGTACGACGGGGACGAGACATTGGTGGCGATCCCGGCGACTGTGACGACGATCGCGGACGGTGCGTTTGATGATCTCTCGCCCGAGGTGAGGGGGATCGTACTTCCGGCAGGGATCCAAACCGTTGAAGACAATGCGTTTCAGGGCATCGCGGACAGCGGTATCGTATATCTCTATGACTCTGATACGGCGGCATCGAAAGCGTATGGAAAGCAGCTCGCGGCACGATACGAACAGCTTGTATACAGCGATTATCTCGATCCTGAGAAGACGGAGGAGATCGTGGGGATCAGCTATGTTGGTGCAGATGCGGAAGAAGCGGGAGCGACGCCGGAAGGCGGTTCGCAGTCCGGTGATGGCGATCATGCAGGATCGACAGAGAATACAGACAAACCGTCGGATAAAAATGATCAAACGACAGAGAATACAGACAAACCGTCGGAGAGCGGTGATGGGACAGAAGGGGACAGCAATCTCAAACCGACTGAATCGGAATCGGAAGAGAATGAGAGTGACACGGAGTCAACCGAGGATGAGAGCGACGCGGAATCGACCGAGGAAGAGAGTGACACGGAGTCGACCGAGGACGAGAGCGACACAGAATCGACCGAGGATGAGGAGTCAGAGGAAGAGGAATCAAGTTCATCCTCTGTGATCGAGATCGAGCCGGAGGAGCGGTATACTGTCATATTTGACACAGGTATTCCCGGTGTGGATGGCGAGAAAAGAGAGGTAGTCGAAGGGAAGACGGTTTCCGAGCTTGTGTCCGTGAACGGTGATGAGCCGAGGATCCTGAGAAAGGACAGCTACGAGATCAAACAGGATGACGGAAAGCAGGAGATCGTGCACACGTTCAAAGGCTGGTACAAGGATAATGCCTGCACAGAGGAGTGGGATTTCTCGGAGGATGTCATAGAGAAGGACACGACGATCTATGCGAAATGGGACAGCCAGACAAGGGCATATTTCCATGTGACCTACAGCGCGACGCAGGGCAATGAGAAGGCAGACAACATACCGGGCAGACAGAAACTGTACGAGGATCAGAAGCTTGAAAAGCCCTCAGCCACGCCTTCCATTGCGAATAAGACGTTCAAGGGTTGGTATACAAGTGCATCCGGCGGTTCAGAGTACACCTCGTGGGGAAAGCCGGTGACAGCGGACATGACGCTCTACGCCCACTTTGAGGGAAAGACGAACAGCGTCGTGTTCCACATGAACGGAGGCGGATTCACGGGAAGCTACAACGGAAGTTCCTACACGGACGCGGCGAGCCTGACGGCAAAGGTCACGACAGGGCAGAAGATATCGGCTGCGGCGTACCCGGAAAATGGCAACGGTACATCGAGTGCCTTCAAGTATTCCAACTATACGACAGACGGGAACTGGTACAAGGACAAAGAATGCCTCGAAGCCTACAAAAATGACGCGGCTCTTAACAGCGACATCACATTATATAAGAAGTGGTACTACACGTCATCAGGCTTTACAATGAGTTCGACGAGCAGCACGCTGTACAAATACAGCGGCGGCGCGGAGGACGTCATCATACCAGACTCCGTGACGGTGATCGGCAGCGATGCGTTTGCCAGCGTCGCGGGCATCTCAAGTATCACGCTGCCCGACAATATTGCCGAGGTGAAGGACAACGCGTTCAGCGGTGTGAACAAGGTGTCAAAGGATATCGTCATCACAGGAAAGACAGAGAAGGCACAGAGTATGGCAAAGAAACTTGCCGAACAGTATACCAGACTGGTGTACGAGGGCAGTGAGATCTCGGACGGGGACAAAGACAGTTCCGTTGTTGTCGCCAAGGCTGCATCGGGCAGCATCAAGCTGGGAGCGACGCTCTCCGGGAATGTGAGGCCAACAGGAAACAACACAGCCGCAGCGCCGTCAGGCACTTCAAAGACAGGGACGATCACGCTTGGAGCCGGCAGTGTGGGCACGACAGGGACTGCAGGCACCCAGACGACAGTGGTGTCACAGCCGTCCGCAGGCAGCCAGAATGCGGCGGCGAGCCAGAACACGGTACCCGCACAGCAGCAGGGGACATCAGGTTCCTCCGTGCAGACATCACAGGGTGCAAGGACGACACAGAGGCAGAACACGACGTCCGCAAGCGCACCAAAAAGCACACAACACATAAAGGATTCCACGCCAAAGACAGGAGATCCCCTACAGTACCGTATGCTGATCGTATGCGCGATGTTCTCGGTGGGCGTACTGCTCGTTCTCACCGGGAATGGAAAAAAGAAGAGACTTTCTGCATCTTAGCGATATCATCGGAGGTTGAGTATTTTTTCAGGACAGAAAAAATAAGCTCAACCTCCTCTTTTTGGAAAGAGATGTTGTTTTCCCTGCTCAGCTTGCTGAGTGAGAGCAAAAATGCCATCATGTTTTTCTGCCGTTCTTCCTGTGTTCCGGTGCTGTTGATCGAGGTGCTCTGCACAAACATCCTGCCCAGAAAGTCCAGCTTGGCTCTGTCAATATTCTTTAATTCCGGGTCATTCATCCATTCATTGTTGGTTTCCATTGTCATTGCCTCCAAATAGTTTCATCATTTCCATTATTTCATTGATATTGAATCCGTTCGGGCTGTCGCCGCCGGGGGACAGATTTTCCAGCACAGAACCGATATCCATATTGGAGTTCATATCGGGATTCATGGACTGGAAGAGCTCCATCATCTGCTGCATTTCGCGCACGTTCCGCATCGTCCGCATGGCAGACAGGATCTGGTTGAAGCTCTTTTCCTCGCCCGGGGCAAGGTATCTGTGTATCGCCTTGTAGATATTTTCAAGATTTTCTGCCATATCAGCGCTTGATCTCGCGTCGTTGTCGATGCTGCTGGCGTGGATACCGCTTGCAAATCCTGAAGTTCCCCTGCCGATCTGGGACAGCGTGTATTTCAATTCCATATATTTGATCAGGGCAGGCAGCATCCGGAAGTTGTCGGTGTCCATAAAGGGCAGAAGGGACTTTAAGATCTGGATGTGATTCGTGGTATAAAAGTGGTCAAAAGCCAGCACGTAATCGTTATCCTCCATAATAAACCTCCATTCTTTTCTACCATAAGGAACTGCTGACAAATAGCCTCGCTATCGATCAGCGGTATCTAATCATATATATGAAAACAGGATATCCGTTATTACAGTGTGAGGGCCCGTGTACACGGACCCTCAGTGATCAGAACATTAGCAGCATCCGCATCCGCTGTTGCTGCCGCATCCGTTGCCGCAGCAGCAGAGCAGCAGAAGGATCCAGATCCAGCTGCCGCATCCGCTGTTGTTGTCACAGCCGCAGCCACAGCCGCCGTTGTTGAAGAATCCGAGACCATTGCCGCATCCGCCGCAGCAGGAAAGCAGGATCAAAATCCAGATCCAGTTGTTTCCGCCGTTGTTGCCGCACCCGCAGCCACACTCCGGCATCGTATTTGTTTGGTTGCATCCGCAATGGCTTGCTGATAATTCACTCATGTTGAGTACCTCCGAAGAAGCTTTTTTCTATACTATATGACAGCGTGCAGAAAGTGTTCCAAAAAAGATTTCCGTTTTCTGTATCAGAACCGGGTGTGAGCAGGAATAAATCGTGTAACAGTTCAGCCTTCGGCTTCCTGTTGCAAGTATCAAGCCATGCAAAAACCGCTTCGCGGTTGGCTTGAAGCATCTCAATCACGATGCTTTCTCACGGACTTCGCAGCGCAGTGCGAAGTCCTGGGGGTGAAATGCAGCTAAATTGTTTCTAAAATCGAGAAAAAAGCTTGAAATTGACTGAAAATATAGTACAATAATAATGTATATGCAAGAATTTATGTCAAGATCATTTCAGATGGATGCGTTGAGACGTGTTAGGCATCAGAGAGAGATCGAGTGTGATAGAAAGGGCGATAGGATGGCGGAAATAAAATGGACTGTTGAGGGCAGGCGCTTTAGAAATGCGGAGGAGTACCAGTCAGCGCTGAGGGACAAAAAGCTTATCGATGCCATTACCGGCAGTCTGGACTTGGACAATCCAAAGGACATTGAAAGATTGTACGTGGAATTAAAGAACGGCAAATATACATTTGAATCCATAGTGGGCAGGCAGTTTGATGACAACATCTATGAGCTGTACCAGCGGATCAAGAGGGAAGAGCGGGAGCGGGAGGCGGAAAAAGCAGCCCGGAAAGAGAGGAGGAAACAGAGGACACAGCGGGTCAAAAATGCTTCAAGGTCATCAGGGCAGCAGGATAAGGCGCAGGGCAGGGCGAGGCTGGAGGATTTCGACAAGGATATGCAGAGACAGATTGTGGCAGTCCTCAAGAAAAAGGAACAAAAACGCAAAATGCTGATCGCGGGCTGTCTGTTCATGTGTATCGTAAGCTTCGGGTATCTGGGCGCGTACTATCAGGTGTCCGCCAAGAGCGCGAGGGAGTTTGAGGAGCTGGCCGCGCTGAAGGAGGCAGGCGCGCAGTACAGAGGATCGACGGAGGTCAAGATACATCTCACGGATGACACGGTTGAGACGCCGGACATTCTGCCGGAATATACACTGGTGCATCAGAAGAACCAGAGACTGATCGGCTGGGTAAAGATCGACGATACGATCGTTGACTATCCGGTGATGCAGACCGTGAACAACGAGTACTATCTGGATCACAACTTCAACCAGGAGGAGGACAGAAACGGGTGTATCTTCATGGATTATCAGTGTGATGTGATCAGGGGCTGTGACAATATCATATTATATGGGCATCACATGAAATCCGGCAAGATGTTCGGAACATTAAACAAATACAGCAAGGAGTCCTACTATGAGGAGCATCCGGTCATACAGTTTGACACGATCTATGAGAAAGGGACGTATCAGGTGATGTATGTGTTCCGATCCAAGGTCTACTCGGAGGAGGATGTGACTTTTAAGTACTATCAATTTATCAATGCTGCTTCGGAGAAGGAATTTAATTCCGCCATGAACGAGATGGCTGCACTGTCGCTCTATGACACGGGAGTGACGGCAAGTTATGGCGATCAACTCCTGACGCTCTCGACGTGTGACTATCAGGAGAATAAGGGCAGGTTCGTCGTGGTGGCAAAGAAAATCAGCTGACAAAATAACGGGACCGCGTACAGGGAGCAGGAAAAGAAAGGAGAACAGTATGGCAGCATATTTATTTGCACATTTTATTGGAGAACAAAAGGACGGGGAGCAGATCTATTTCGCGGTGAGTCAGGACGGGCTGCACTGGAAGGACTTGAACGGCGGAGATCCGGTACTTTATTCCCATACGGGTACCTGCGGCGTGCGGGATCCGTTTCTGGTCAGAGATCCGCAGACGGGTACGGTCTATATGATCGCCACAGATCTGCGGATCGAGGCAGGCAGAGGTTGGACAGAGGCGCAGGAGAACGGGAGCCGGAGCATCATCGTGTGGGAGACGGAGGATCTCGTGCACTGGACGAAGGAGCGTAGCCATGAGGTGGGTATTCCCGGGGCGGGCTGTGTGTGGGCGCCGGAAGCCGTGTACGATAAGGAGAAGGAGGCCTTTCTGGTTTTTTTTGCTTCTAAGGTAAAAAACGAGGGGGAAGCAGCGGGAAAACACAGAATCTATGCCACCTACACCAAGGATTTCCAGACGTTTTCAGAGACCTTCCTATATATGGAGAAGGAGCAGGATGTGATCGACACCACGATACTGGAGAGCGGAGGACAGTATTACCGTGTGTCAAAGGATGAGACGGAAAAGAGACTGATCCTGGAGCGGGCGGACTCCCTCACAGGATCGTTTGCCCGGATCGATTCCCCCGTGCTGGCGGGACTGAACGGGGTGGAGGGGCCGGAAGGCTATCTGCTTCCCGACGGGAGGACATGGTGCCTCATCGCGGATCAGTTCATGACAGGAAAGGGATATCTTCCGATGCTGACGGAGGATCTGTCCTCCGGTGACTTCAAGATATTGACGCCGGAAGCATACGACATGGGAAGGACAAAGAAGCGTCACGGCGGAGTTCTGCAGATCACGGATGCGGAGTACGTGCGGCTCCTGCAGTGGCAGTCACACAGGACGCTGACGATCAAAGAGAATAAAGGTACGGATATCCCCAAGGAGTTTGTGGGGCTTTTTATCGAAGACATCAATTATGCCGTGGACGGCGGTCTGCATGCCGAACTGTTGGAGAACAGGAATTTTGAGAGCCTGGAAGCTTTCGGGGGCGAGCGCAAAAAAGACTACTGTGTAAAGCATGACGGTCTGTATGCGTGGAGAAACTATCCGGCGGATGCGAAGGTACAGCTTTCGGTGATACAGGGCAGTCCGGTATCCATGAACAATCCGCATTATCTCAGGGTGGAGGCGGCACAGGAAAAGTGTGGTTTTGCGAACAAGGCGTACGACGGCATCTACATGCGCCCGGGCATGAAATACACGGTTTCCTTCTATGCGAGATGTGTGGATTATCAGGGGAGTTTGACGATCGCCATTGTAAAGGACAAAAATACTGTCTGCGAAAAAAGTGTTGAGACCGAATCTGCAGATGCCTTTGGGTGGAATCAGTGGGTTCGGTATGAGCTGGATCTGTGCGCGGAGCGTGAAGTCCGGAATGCGGACTTTGTCGTCTTGCTGGAGAGCGCGGGGACTGTGGAGTTCGATCACTTTTCCATGATGCCGGCGGATGCGGTGTGCGGCGTTTTTCGCAGGGATCTGGCAGAATGCCTGAAGGACCTGCACCCTGGATTCCTGCGTTTTCCGGGCGGCTGTATCGTGGAGGGCTCGACGCTGGCAAACCGGTATCGGTTCAAGGACACGCTGGGGCGCAGGGAGGATCGGAGATACAACTGGAACCGCTGGGCGACGCATGAAAACAGCGAGGAGAACGGATTCCACAGCGTCTATGCGCACTATGGACAGACCTATGGGATCGGTTTCTATGAGTATTTCCTGCTGTGCGAGTATCTGGGTGCAAAACCGCTCCCGGTTCTCGGCGTGGGACTGGCGTGCCAGTTCCAGTCGCACGAGAAAGTAGACCTGGATTCCCCGGAGATCGACGAATATATACAGGAGTATCTGGATCTGATCGAGTTTGCAAACGGCGGTACAGACACGAGATGGGGAGCTGTCCGCGCGCAGATGGGACATGAGGCGCCCTTTGGCCTGGAGATGGTCGGTGTCGGAAATGAGCAGTGGGAGAACGGGGAAAGCCGTTTCTTTGATCGGTATCAGCTGTTTGAGCAAAAGATCCATAAAGTATACCCTGAGATCAAGCTGATCGGCACGGCGGGACCGGAGCTGGATTCCCCGCGCTTTCAGGCGGCATGGGATTTTTACAGCGCGCATGAGGAGGCGGAGGATTTTGTGTACGCGGTGGACGAGCACTATTATGTAAAACCGGAATGGCTGCTTGCGCATACCGACTATTTTGACACGGTATCGCGCCGGACGAAGATCTTCTTCGGGGAGTATGCGGCACACACCACAGCCCCTGTCAGACCGATCCCGGAGAAAGCGACGGAGCGGAACACGCTCGAAGCGGCGCTTGCGGAGGCGGCATTTATGACCGGGATGGCGCGCAACAGCGATGTGGTGGTCATGACCTGCTACGCACCGCTTTTGGCGCGCATCGGATATGCACAGTGGAATCCGGATCTGATCTGGTTTGACGACAAAAACGTGTGCCGCACGCCGAGTTATTATGTACAGCAGATGTTTGCGGCAAATCCGGGCGACTATAATATCGATGTCGACACCGTGCCCGGACTGCCCTGCCAGGTAAGCTATGATGTGAAGGCAGGCGAGCTGATCGTCAAGCTGGTCAATGCGTCGCCAGAGGAGCAGAGTGTCACGCTCGCCCTCGACAGCTGCTGGAAGAGATCCGGTCAGCAGGTGAACGTGATCTGTCTGTCTGGCGGGCAGCTCTCAGACATCAATACACTCGAAAAAGAACTGATCCAGCCGGAGGAGAAGAACGTATCGCTGGCGAATGATCAGTACCAGATGCCGCCCTGCTCGTTTTCCGTGCTCAGGATCCCGGTGGAAGCGAGCGTGTGATTTTTGGGCGGCGCTCTCGAAAAAGACCTGCGCGCTATTGAAAAGTTATTTCCGAACAGTTGCTAGAGCATTTTTCAAACACGCTCTAGGGAACAGTTCGGAAATAATGTCTATATGGCAGGAATTTTTCCGGGATGAGCAATTGGTATGACGGAAATACGTTTATCGGATTTCATCATATTTAGAATCCAGGGTCGGTCGTGGAGACGATGAGCTGTCACAGATACTCAAATTACTGGACTTCCACTGAGGTCCTGATACAAATAGCAGCCCTTGTTTGTGCACATGGGCACGCAGGAAGGAAACGTTTTCACTGCCTGATCGGACAGATTTACAAAAAAAGATATCGAATTATGTGTCAAATTAGAAAAAAGTGATTGACAAAAGGAAGATTATGCGGTAAAATAATTTTTGTTCGCGGAAGTGCTGGAATTGGCAGACAGGCAAGACTAAGGATCTTGTGTCGGTAACGACGTGTGGGTTCAAGTCCCATCTTCCGCATTTAACCTTGGTAAATTCAGAGTTTACCAAGGTTTTTTCTTTCTGAAATTTTCTGTTTATTCCTTTTTACTCGCAAGACCGCTTTGAAGTTGTCCGGGTGTCTGACGGGCATAAAAGTGCGCCGCAGGCAAGACCATCAAAATCAGAACGTGTTATTAATCTCATGTTATCCTCCTAGTACAGCGTTGCCTAAATAACAGTGAAAAACAGTGCCTGATATTTGTGACAGGACAAGGCGGAGGAAGGAGGCA
>ERZ808051.761-NODE-761-length-29392-cov-5.309910_pt1 | contig 29392 bp, 29 predicted proteins | sample MGYA00380199_ERZ808051 | MGnify/ENA primary metagenome ERZ808051 (study PRJEB31490, sample SAMN06133391) | mouse gut metagenome | isolation source: J11 | host: mice | place: China: Chengdu | collected 2015-05 ...
CTGGCCTTCAGCTCCGGATTCTCCACCACAAAGAACTCCCAGGGGCGGGTGTTGTGGGCGCTGGGAGCCATCATGGCCGCCTCCAGCATGGTTTCCACGTCCGCCCTGGGAACGGCGGCGCCGGGCTTGAACTTGCGGATGCTCCGCCGGGCGCGGATGGCCTGAGTACAGTTCATGGGGAAAACCTCCTTATCATACGGCCTTTCCGCACCCGGAGGAGCGGAAGCAGCCTGAAAAATAAAAACCGGGCGGGCACTGGCCCGCCCGGTCTGAAAACTGGTTCGCTCAGAAATACTTCTTCACACCTTCGCTGGCCTTGGCCGCATCCTCGCTGATGGAAATGGTGTACTTGATCCCGGTCTTCTGAGAGAAATCGTCCAGGAACGCCAGGAACGGCTCCACATCCTCGTTGCCCACGGTGGGCACCAGCTTGTTCAGGCTTTCAATGAACACATGGGTAATATCGTAATTGCTGGCGTACAGGCCGTACAGGAAGCCCCGCAGAGTGTCGTAGTTGGGGATGCTGTAGTCCGAGGTATCCACCAGGCGGATCTTATAGTTAATTTTATAGTTCAGCTTGGAATTGTGGGCGATGGCAACCACGTTGCCGTGCTCCGTATCCACCGCTGTGTTGATGAGGTCGATCATCTGCTTGGTCTTGCCGGTGCCCTTCAGGCCCATGATAACCTTGACCATTTTTGACCACTCCTTACTTGGTATTGGGGGGAGTCCCCCTGTGATGACTCTATGTTACCATCTTTTCAGGAAAATTTCAATACATGAAAGGGAAGTTCACGAAAAATTAGGAAAATCCCGGTCCATCACCCCATTCCCTCAATGGCGAAGTGGGCCGCGGCCTGCCCCTGCCCCAACGCCTTGGCCAGCTGAAGGGGCTGTCCGGTGCAGTCCCCGGCGGCAAATACCCCGGGCAGATTGGTGGCCATGCGGCCGTCCACTCTGATATACCCCCCCTCGGTCTCCAGCCCTGGGGCCAACCGGGCGGGGGCGATGGAGGACCGCAGCAGGAACACGCCGTCGCAGGCGGTCTCCCTGCCCCGGGCATCCCTCACGCCGGACACCCGGCTCTCCCCCAGGATGGACAGCCCCGCAAGACGCGCCACCTCCACCTCACAGCCGATGGAACGCAGGAACTCCACCTCCTCGTCGAAGTTGGGGGCGTCCCCGGCGCATACTACCCGCTTGCCCCGGTAGAACATGCCGTCGCAGGTGGCACAGTAGCTCACCCCCCGGCCCAGCAGCTCCGCCTCCCCCTTCAGGGGGGCGGCCCGGGACACCCCCGGGGCCAGAATCACCGCCCGGCCCTCCACGGCGTCGTTTTCCACCGATACCATGACGGACTTCCCCATGGGCATGACGGAAAGGGCCCGGCCCTGTCTGAACTCCGCCCCCAGGTTCCGGGCCTGCTCCACCAGCCTCTCCAGCAGCTCCCGCCCGGTGACGCCGGGCAGACCGGGACAGTTGGCCATGGCGGGGGCCCTGCTCAGGGGCGAGGCCAGCGGGTCGTTGGAGACGACCAGCGCGGACTTGTCCCGGGCCCGGGCGTGGATGGCGGCGGTGAGCCCCGCGGGGCCCCCGCCCACAATAAGCAGGTCATATTTCATAGCGGCAATCCCTCCAGAATTTTTTGATAGTATATCAGGTTTCCCTTCTATTTACAATACTTGCAAATTCCCCGCCAATCCGCTATACTTGTCTGGCCAAGCTTACCATCGGGAGGGATACTTCGTGAAACGCTGTCTCATTTCCTTCAGCGGCCGGAAGGATGGGAACTGCTCCGCCATCGCCCAAGTCCTGTCCGGGGCGGTGTCCGGCCGGGATCAGGTCAAATACTACGACTTTTCCACCTTCCGCCCCACGCCCTGCGGACAGTGCGGGTACGAATGCTTCCAGAACCGGGCCCGGTGCCCTTTTTTCGGCGACCCAGTCTTTGGGATCTATAACGCCATTGTTCACAGCGATATGTCCTATTTTATCGTCCCCAATTACTGCGACTATCCCTGCGCCAATTTCTTCATCTTCAACGAGCGCGGCCAGTGCTTTTTCCAGGGCCGCCCGGAGCTGCTGGGGCAATACGAAAAGACGCCCAAACAATTTATCGTGGTCAGCAACACCGGCCGGGACAACTTCACGGCCGCCTTCCGGTACCACACCGGAGACGCGCCGCCCGACACGCTGTTTCTCAGCGCCAGAAGCTTCGGCAAGGTCAGCATCAGCGGGGACCTGATGGACTCCCCGGAGGCCCGTGCGGAGGTTCTTCGCTTTATCGGCGCATAAGGGGGCCCGCTATGAAACGCATCCTGCTGCTCACCACCGGGGGCACCATCGCCTCCCGGCTCACCGACGAGGGGCTGGCCCCCGGCCTGGACGGGGCGGCTCTGTCCCGCTACCTGGGCGCTCTGGCGGACAGCTACGACCTCACCGTCCGGGACATTCTCCACCTGGACTCGTCCAACATCCAGCCGGAGGAGTGGCGGCTCATCGCCCGCCATATCTTTGAGGCCCGGGAGGAGTATGACGGCGTAGTGGTGTCCCATGGCACCGACACGATGGCCTACACCGCCTCGGTGCTCAGCTATATGGTGCGCAATATCCCCATTCCGGTGGTGCTCACCGGGGCCCAGCTGCCCATCGAACACCCTCTCACCGACGGGCTGGACAACCTGCGCACCGCTTTTGCCATGGCGGCCTCCGGCAAGCCGGGGGTGTTTCTGGCCTTTGACCGGAAAGTAATGCTGGGCTGCCGGGCCGTCAAAACCCACACCACCGCCTTCGGCGCCTTTGACAGCGTAAACTGGCCCCTGGTGGCCCAGGTGGACGGCGCGGGGCTGACCATCCGGGAGGACGCCGTCCCGCCCCTGAACGGGCCCTGCCGCCTGCGGGACAAGCTGTGCGAGGCGGTATTCCTCATCAAGCTCACCCCGGGGCTGGACCCGGAAATTTTCGACATGCTGCTGCGGATGCACTACCGGGGCGTGGTCATTGAGGCCTTCGGCGCGGGCGGACTCCACTTCATCCGCCGCAATCTCATTGAAAAGCTCCACGCCGCCGCCCAGGCGGGGATGGCGGTGGTGGTGTGCAGCCAGTGCCTGTATGAGAGCAGCAACTTCGCCCTCGACCAGGCGGGCCAGAAGGCGCTGGCGGAAGGGGTCATCCAGGGGTACGACATGACCACCGAGGCCGCCGTCACCAAACTGATGTGGGCGCTGGGCCAGACGGACGACGCGGAGGAAGTCCGCCGGCTGTTCGCGGACAGCCTGGCCGGAGAAATGCAAAACCGCCGCTGAAGCGGCGGTTTTGTGCGGTTTTGTGTTTGGTTCACTCAGAATCCAGATCCCGGTTGATGTGGTCCCGAAGGGCGTCGAAGGACTCCACGCTCAGGTCGTGCTCAATGCGGCAGGCGTCCTCCGCGGCCACCTTCTCCGATACCCCCAGATGGATCAGCCAGCGGGTGAGCAACAGGTGCCGTTCGTAAATGCGTTGGGCGATCTCCAGCCCATCCTCTGTGAGGGTGAGGAATCCTCCCGCGTCCATCACCACAAAGCCCCCCTCCCGGAGCAGGCTCATGGCCCGGCTGACGCTGGGCTTGGAAAACCCCAGGTGCTGAGCTACGTCCACAGACCGCACCGGCCCCTTCTCCCCCAGGGCCAGAATGGCCTCCAGATAATTTTCGGCGGATTCATGAATATTCAATGCATTCACCTCAAAACAACGGCCTGTCTCAGCCTGTTTTCAGGTAATATATCACATTTTGCCCCCAATGGCAACAAGCATTTCCCACGGGTGCGGATTTTTTTCATAAAGGCTTGTCAACCGGCGGAAAAGGCGCTAAAATGGCCTGGAACAAATGACCGCCAGGTCAGAGTGTGAGGAGTTGGAAACATGGTAAAGCTTTGGAGACAGGAGGCCGCCGACTGGCGGCTGAATTTGGAGCTGGGGGACGCCGCTCCCCTGACCCTGCGCACAACCGGAGAGGGCCGCGCCCTGACGGTGAGCCTGGGCGGCGAGCCCACCGCCGAGACCGCCCGCCGCGCAGCCGCCAAGGCCGTAAAGGCCATCCGGGAGCTGGGGGCGGTCAGCGCCGTGCTGGACGCCGCCCCGGCGGTAGAGATTCTGAGAGAGGAGGCTCTGTCCGCCCTGGCCCAGGGCGCGGAGCTGGCCTGCTACCGCCAGGAGACATGGAAGCAGGCGGACAGCAAGCCCTTTACCCTGTACCTCACCGGCGCGGACGGGCTGGACGCCGCCGCCGTTCTGGCTGAGACGGACGCGGTGATCCGGGGCATCTGCTTTGCCCGGAGCCTCACCAACCGCCCGGGAAATATGCTCACCCCGGCGCTGATGGCCCAGGCCATGTCCCGGGCAGCGGAGGCCGCCGGCGTGGAGGCCCAGGTGCTGGACGAGAAGGAAACCCGCGCCCTGGGTATGGGCGCGTTCCACGCCGTGGGCGACAGCGCCGCCCATCCGCCCCGGCTCATCGTGCTGCGCTGGCGGGGCGGGAAGCCCGGCGCCGCCCCCATCGCCCTGGTGGGCAAGGGGGTGTGCTTCGACACCGGCGGCTACAACCTCAAAACCTCCGCCGGGCTCAAAACCATGCGGGCCGACATGGCCGGCGCGGCGGCGGTGTGCGGCGCGGTTCTGGCCCTGGCGGAAAACCGCGTGCCGGTGAACGTGACGGCGGTGATTCCGGCGGTGGAAAACCGCATTTCCCCGGACAGCATGCTTCCCGGCGACGTGGTCACCTCCATGTCCGGCAAGACCATCCAGATCAACAACACCGACGCCGAGGGACGGCTCATCCTGGCCGACGCCATCACCTACGCCATTCAGAAGGAGGGGGCCGCCCGGGTGGTGGACATCGCCACCCTCACCGGGGCCTGCGTCCAGGCGCTGGGCTTCACCGTGGGCGGGCTGGTGAGCAACGACGACGGCCTCTGCGCCCGGCTGCTGGACGCCGCGCAGAGGGCCGGAGAACAGTACTGGCGCTTCCCGAGCTTCCCGGAGTACAAAAAGATGATCGAAAGCCCGGTGGCTGACCTGTCCAACCAGTCCAACGACGGCTGCGGCGCCATCACCGCGGGGCTGTTTCTCGGCGCCTTTGCCGAAGAGGTCCCCTGGGTCCATATGGACATTGCGGGCACCGCCTGGGTGGACCGGCCCCGCCGGGACTACCAGACCGCCGGGGCCACCGGCGCAGGCACATCCACCCTGTACCAGCTCTGTGCAGCGCTGGCGGCAGAGGGCTGAACACATCCGCCCTCGCCGCCGGGAAGGAGGCCGCCATGAAAATACTCATTGTTGAGGACGACCGCCCCCTGTCCGACTCTCTCCGGGCCCTGCTGGAGGACCGGGGCTATGAGGTGGACGCCGCCTTTGACGGCGAGGCCGGGGTACAGTACGCCCTGCTGGGCGTGTACGACCTCATCATTCTGGACGTAATGCTTCCCAGGCTGGACGGCTGGCAGGCCGCCCGGCGGCTCCGGGAAGCGCGGTGCGCCGCGCCCATCCTCATGCTCACCGCCCGCTCACAGCTGGAGGACCGTGTGGAGGGGCTGAACGCCGGAGCGGATTACTACCTGACAAAACCCTTCGACACCCGGGAGCTGCTGGCCTGCGTCAACGCCCTGCTCCGCCGCCAGGGCGGGCAGGTGGACGAGCTCACCTTCGGCAATACCGCGCTGGACCTGGCCGCCTCCACCCTGGTCTGCGGGGAGAAGTGGGTCCGGCTGTCTGCCCGGGAGTTTGAGGTGATGAGATGCCTCATGCAGGCCAAAGGGCGCAACCTGCCCAAAGAGACGATTCTGGCCCGGGTGTGGGGATACGACTCCAACGCCGTGGAAAACCACGTGGAGGTATACGTGGGCTTTCTGCGGAAAAAGCTGGCCAGCATCGGCTCCAACATCCGCATTGAGGCGGTCCGGCGGCTGGGCTACCACCTGGAGGCGGACAGCGCCCCCTGAAGCGCCGCCAACGCGGTGAAAAAAACGCCGCTCCCATGCCGGGAGCGGCGTTTTTTTGCTGGGATTTGGATTACTGCGCGCCGTTGAACTCGTCGTAAAAGCGGTTGTGGATCACCTGCACCGCCCGGTCCGCGTCGCTGATGTGCACCAGCACCGACACCTTGATCTCACTGGTGGAAATCATGTTGATGTTGATGCCCGCGCTGAACAGGGCCTCGAACATGGCGGCGGCCACGCCGGGGTTGTTGATCATACCCGCGCCCACGATGGACACCTTGGCAATATTGTCCGATACGTCGATACGGTCGAAGCGGATGCTGTCCCGGTTCTCCTCCAGCAGCCGCTGGGCCAGCTCCATGTCGCCCTTGGCCACGGTGAAGCTGATGTCCTTGGTGTCGCTGCGGCCGATGGACTGGAGAATGATGTCCACATTCACGTTGTTCCTGGCCAGCAGGGAGAAGATCTTGTAGGCGATGCCCGGGGTGTCCTCCAGGCCAACCAGGGCCAGGCGGGCAATGTTCTTATCCTTGGCTACGCCGCTGATGTGGGATTTTTCCATGGTCTTGACGACCTCCTTCACTTTTGTACCGGGCCTGCCGGAAAAGCTGGAAAGCACTTCCAGGTTCACATTATACCGCTTGGCCATTTCCACCGAGCGGTTGTGGAGCACCTGGGCGCCCAGGGTGGCCAGCTCCAGCATCTCGTCATAGGTGATCTCGTCCAGCTTGTGGGCGGTGGGCACCAGACGGGGATCGGCGGTGTATACGCCGTCCACATCGGTGTAGATCTGGCACAGGTCCGCCCCCAGCGCCGCGGCGATGGCCACCGCCGACGTATCCGAGCCGCCCCGGCCCAGGGTGGTGATGTCGTCATATTTGTTCAGGCCCTGAAATCCGGTGACAATGACGATGCGCCGCTTGTCCAGCTCCGCCCGGATGCGCTCCCCCTGCACCCGCTTGATCCGGGCGTTTCCGTAGCCGGAATTGGTGCGGAATCCCGCCTGCCATCCGGTGAGGGACACCACAGGGAAGCCCATACCCTCAATGGCCATGGCGCACAGGGAGCAGGAGATCTGCTCGCCGGTGGACAGCAGCATATCCATCTCCCGCTTGGACGCAGACGGGTTGATCTCCGCCGCCTTGTCGATCAGGTCGTCGGTGGTGTCGCCCTGGGCGGACAGCACCGCCACCACCTGATTGCCCTTTTGATAAGTATCGGTGATGATGCGGGCCACATTGCGGAGCTTTTCCGCGTCCGCAACGGAGGACCCGCCAAATTTCTGTACAATCAATGCCATAGTTCTGTTCATCCTCTCATGGAATTTCCATGCCGTCTGGGATTTGCCGGGGCACTGTCCCGACGCTCTATTTTATGCCGTCCGCTTCTCCGCGCTTCTCAGCTGTCACGCTACAAAGCGGCCAGAACGCTCGCTCGCTTTCGCTACGTCTCAGGCAAAATCCATTCCCGCTCTGCGGGCCCTGGAATTTTGCCTTCGCTCCGCTCCAAGCTCTCTCGCTGTCCGCTTCTCCGCGCTTCTCAGCTGTCACGCTGCAAAGCGGCCAGAACGCTCGCTCGCTTTCGCTGCGTCTCAGGCAAAATCCATTCCCGCTCTGCGGCCTTGGAATTTTGCCTTCGCTCCGCTCCAAGCTCTCTCGCCGTCCGCTTCTCCGCGCTTCTCAGTCCAGCACCCGCAGGGCGTTGGACACCGCCAGCCCCGCCAGCTTCTCCTCCATCTGCCCCTGGGTGAGCTCCCCCTCCGTGAGGCACGCGGACTCCACACCGCCGCTCTCCCGGCGGGCCAGCAGCTTGCAGCCGGGGAACAGGGCCCGCAGCTCGTCGGCGGACGCGGCGGCACGGACGTACCAGCGGCTTTCCAGCCCCTGCGTGCCGCAGGCGGCGTCCTCCCCTCCGGGCTCCCAGGACAGGGCCTTCCGATGGCCCATGTTCCGGGCCACGTCAATGACATCCGCCACCACAGCGGAGGCGGTGGGCAGCTTCCCCGCCCCCCGTCCGTAGAACATCACGTCCCCGATGGCATCACCCCGGACGGAGATGGCGTTGAACACATCCTCCACCCCGGCCAGCGGATCGGACTGGTCCACCAGGTGGGGGGCCACATAGGCGCACACCCGGCCGCCCTTCCCGCGGATGGCCCGGCCCAGCAGCTTGATCTTCTTGCCCGCGCTTTCGGCATAGTCCACATCCGCCAGCGTGATTCCGGCAATGCCCTGGGTGGGCACCTGGTCCGGGCTGATGTGGCGCCCGAAGGCGATGTCCGCCAGAATGCAGATCTTCCGGCAGGCGTCGTGGCCCTCCACATCGGCGGAGGGGTCCCGCTCCGCGTAGCCCTTCTCCTGGGCCTCCGCCAGCGCCGCGTCAAAGGTGAGCCCCGCCCGGATCATCCGGGTGAGGATATAGTTGGTGGTTCCGTTCAGGATGCCGTAGATCTCCAGAATTTCATTGGCGGCCAGACACTGGGACAGGGGCCGGATGATGGGGATGCCGCCCCCCACGCTGGCCTCAAAGAGGTAGCACACACCCCTCTCCCGCGCCAGCTGGGTGAGCTCGTAGCCCCGGGTGGCCACCAGCTCCTTGTTGGAGGTGACCACGCTCTTGCCCGCCTCCAAGGCCCGGCGGGTGAAATCCAGCGCGATGGTGGCCCCGCCGATGGTCTCCACCACAATGTCTACCTCCGGATCGTTTTCAATCACGCTGAAGTCCTTTACAAAACGATCCGCAAAAGGGCTGCCGGGGAAGTCCCGCACATCCAGAATATACTTCAGCCGGATCAGCCCGTCCGCCTTGCGCTCAATGCTGCTCTCGTGGCCGGTGAGCACCTCGGCCACGCCGGAGCCCACGGTTCCGAAGCCAAGAATCGCCACATTTACCATTGCCGCTCATTCCTTCCATCGGGCCAAGCCGCTGCCCGGTGATTTTGCCTTTTCAGGCGGGAAAACGCCTTTGATCCCAAATTTCTTAGACTATACCATATCTTTGGGCAGATATCAATCGCCGGTCTCCCTGCTTTTTCACCAAACCTTTCCCCTTCTTCGCCCGTTTCTTTAGCGGAATGAAGCAAAGGGCCGCAAAAAGCGGGAAAACCGCCCGGCGGGGCTGCCGCCGGGCGGTTGAACTTGCTGGTAACGGACTGGTCCCCGGCTCAGGGCAACAGCCAGCTGGGCTTGGGGAAGTCCTCGTCCCCCCCGGCGGGAATAAAGGTCTGGCCGGGGTCCGGGTCCACGGGGATGGGGCTGAAGGTGGGCTCCGGAGGAAGGGGGTCGAAGGTGGGATAGGGCTCTGTGGTCGGCCAAGGCTCCGCCGTGGGCGGAACAATGGGATTGTCCGACTGCTGCGGCCAGTCCGTGGGCGGCACGTCGGGATTGTCCGAGGGCACCGGCTCCGTGGGCACCGGCTCGTCCGTGTGGACGTCGCACTGGGGGTGCTCCAGGGTGTCGTACCAGCCCAGCAGGGCGTTGGAGTCCCCCACCCGGACAGAGGCGGGCACCTCCCGCTGATAGTCCACCATATACACCGTCTTGACAGTCTCCTCCGGGCAGAACTCCCCCGCCAGATGGTAGCGGCCCGTGGCCTCCCCGTCGGCGTTGAGGATGGGGCTGTCCACGCAGATCTTCACCGGCTTGTGGCAGTTGCAGTACTCCTGGGGAGCGTCCTCGGGAAACAGCCGGAAGGTCTGCACCCGGCTGCCCCGGATGTCGTTCTCGCACTCCGACAGGGCCTTGTTGCCGCAGTCCCGGCAGATGGAGTAGGAATTCAGGGTGCCCGGCACGGTGAAGGCCGCGTTCTCCTTCCCCTCGTGGAGGATGGCCATCACCTTCTGCCACAGATCCACCGACGGGTTGTGGTAGTTGTAGTTGATGACCTCGCTGTTGGGATAGCCCGTCCAGACAGCCCCGGTGTAGTAGGAGGTGTAGCCGCAGAACCAGTAGTCGTAGGTATCGCTGGTGGTGCCCGTCTTGCCCGCCACGGTCTGGCCGGAGATGCGGGCGCCGGTGCCGGTGCCCGAGGTGACGGCGTTGGTCAGCAGGGCGTTGATATAATAGGCGGTCTTGGGCTGCATGATGAAATTGGGCGTCGTGTCGTTTTCCAGCAGGATGTGGCCCTTGGCGTCCCGGATCTCCAGCACGGTGGTGGCCTTGGTAAAGGCGCCGTCCCGGGGGAAAGAGGAGAAGGCCGCCGCCATCTCAAAGGTGGACACGCCCTTGGTCAGGCCGCCCATGGCCAGGGGGCTGAGCTCGATGTCCGACTTGATCTGGCCGGTGGAGGTCTCCCAATAGGGCACCATGGAGGTGAAGCCGTACCGGTCCACCATGAAGTCGTAGGACGCCTGGGGCGTCACCTGCTGAAGCACCCGCACCGCAACTGTGTTCAGCGAATTGGTCACACCGTCCAGCACGGTGGTCAGGCCCTTATAGGTGGGGGTGACGTTCACCGGCCAGGGCTTGCCGTTCAGCTCCTGGGGGCTGTCGTCGATGATGGTGGCGGGGGTGATGAGCCCCATGTCGATGGCCGGAGAGTACACCGACAGGGGCTTGATGGAGGAGCCGGGCTGGCGCTTGGTGTCCACCGGCGTGTTCCAGCCCCGGTTCACCGTCTTTTCCTCGGTGCTGCCCATGGCAACCACCAGGCCCGTCTCGTTGTCCACCACCGAGATGGCGGACATAAGCCGCTGGCCCGTCCGCTTGGACACCTGGTCCAGGTTCTCCCGGTTGTTGAACACGGTGTCCACAGCCGCCTGGGCGGTGGGATCATAGGCGCACACAATGGACAGGCCGCCGCTGAACACCCGCTGGGAGGCCGCCTTGTCGTTGATCTGATAGGTCTCCTTCATCATCTCAATGGCCTCGTCGATCACCGCCTCCACGTACCAGGAATAGACGGTGGAGGGCTTGCTGTCCGCGGCCTGGTCCGGGTTTTCCGGGTCCTCCGGGGCGTCCTGCCGGTCCCGCTGGAACACCAGGGGCTCGGCAATGGCGGCGTCCCGCTCCGCCTCGGTGATATAGGCCCCGTTGGGGGAGATCTCCGGGTCGGCCATCAGCCGCAAAATGGTCTCCTGGCGGGCCTTGTTGTACTCCCGGTTGGTCCACACCGCGCCGTTGTCATAGGAGTTCTCCGCCCCGCAGTATTCGCACACCGGGTCCTTGGTGAGAGAGTACATCTTGCACTCCGGGTTCTGGCACCGGTAGCGCACCACCTCCACCGTGCCGTAGGGGGCGTAGAGGGACGGGTTGTTGGTGATGCCCGCCAGACTGGCGCACTCCGCCAGGGACAGGTCCCACACGTCCTTGCCGAAGTAGAATTTGGCGGCCGCCTGCACCCCGTAGCACTTGTTGCCCAGGAAGATATAGTTCATGTATGTGGTGAGGATGTCCTCCTTTTTGTAGTTGTTCTCCAGCTCCAGCGCGGTAAAAATCTCCAGAATCTTCCGGGTAACCGTGATGTCATCGTACTCGGTCAGGTTTTTGATGAGCTGCTGGGTGATGGTGGAGCCGCCCTGGATGTTGCCGCCGGTGAACAGCCGCAGCAGGCCCGACGCGGTGCGCCCCCAGTCCACCCCGTGGTGGGTGGGGAAGCGCTTGTCCTCCACGGCGATGAACGCGTTGATCAGGTCCTCCGGGATGTCCTCGTACCGAATGATCTCCCGGTTCTCCTTGCCCTCCAGGGTCTGGAGCTCCACCAGGCTGCCGGTGGCCTTGTCCTGATAATAGATCACCGAGTTCTCGTCCATGGTGTAGTCGTCCAGGTTCATATAGGTCCTGGGCATCACCGCCGTGCGCACGTAGACCACGGCAAAGCAGGCCATGAAGCAGCCGGTGATGACGCCGATCAGCAGCAGGGTGCCGATGGTCTGAAGCAGGCGGATGAGGATGGTCAGCACAATGGGCCTGCGGCGCCGCTTGCGCTTTGGCCTGGCCTGTCCGCCTCCCTGGGGCTCACGGCGCTCGGGGGCGTGGTTTTGATTCATATCTGCCATATTTGAGATCCCTCCGATGTGTTAGACCCATCCCTGGCGGGATGGTCCGGGTCCCTCTCTCCCGGGGCACAGGCCCCCGCGCACGGCGCGATTCGCGGGATATTATACCACATCAAAACGCATTTGTCCACCCTGGGCAAACCGGCGGGAAACGACGGGAACCAGCAGCTTTTTTTCCACGAAAAATTTTTGTTTCCTCTTGCAATTTCCCGCAGCAGCCGTTACAATAGGGGCGTAGGCGGCGCAGTGCCGCCGTAGAAAGGAGGATGGAGCCATGCGCGAAGAGTACGGCCCGGATTTCGTCTCTGTCACCGACGACGAGGGCAATGAATTTGAGCTGGAGCATCTGGGCACCCTGGAATACAACGGCCAAGAGTACATGGCCTTTGTCCCTGCCGATATGGACGAGGACGACGAGGACTTCGGCCTGATCCTCCTGAAGGTGATCGAGCAGGACGGCGAGCAGCTGCTGGCCGACATCGACGACGAGCAGGAGCTCAACGCCGTATACGAGCAGTTCATGGAGGAGCTGTTTGCGGACGAGGAGGATGAGGAGTAAGCCCGCTGCTCGCGACGGTTCGGACGGCACGCATCTACGCCTCACCTGTTCGCGACGGTTCGGACGCATTTATTTTTACCCCTGCCGGGTTTTAACTACGTGAACCTGCCCTGTTAAAACCCACATTTTTAAAACGGGACGCTCCACTCGCGAGGCGGTTCGCAGGCCTCCCGGCCCTCTTCGGAGGCACCTGGACGTTGGAAGCGGTAAAGCCAAGCGGAGGCGACCCACCTGCATGTTTGTGCAGGTTTTTAATGGGGCGGCACGGCCACGGCGGGGGTTCTATTTGCCAGACCAGACGGAGAGGCCGCGGCCTCTCCGTCTGTTTTGTATTTGTGAATTTTCATCTGCGGGCGAATTTAGCCTTGCAACGGCGGTTTTGCCATGCTATAATATCAGGCGACGCCCTGCGGAGGGTTGTGTTTTTTGGGTAAAATACAGCCAGGCCCGCCGGGACCGGGCGGGCCTCCCGGCCTGCCGCCACTACTACCAACACTGAGAGGATTGATATACCATGAGCGCATCCAGAGAGAAAAAGCAGCGCCAGGGCGCCGGTCCCGACCCCAAGGCCACCAGGGCCCAGCAGGAACAGGCCGCCCACAAGCGCCAAACCGTCATTTACGCCGTGACCGCCGCCGTGATCGCCCTTCTGGTGATCGCGCTGCTGGTGTGGCGCTCCGGCTTCTTCCAGAGCCGGGCCACCGCCGCCACCGTGGGCGGCGAAACCCTGACCACCGCCGAGCTGAGCTTCTATTACCACGGCGTGCGCAGCTCCTACGCCAACCCCTACCTCAGCGCCAGCCTGGGCTTTGACACCACCAAGTCCGACGAGGACCAGTTCTACAACGAGGCGGAGGGCGTCACCTTCCGGGACTACTTCCTGGAGACCGCCCTGACCAACGCCAAGCAGTTCCTGGCCCTGGCCGACGAGGCCATCAAACAGGGCCACACGGAGGCCGAGATCAAAGACACCCTGGACGCCACCATCAAGAGCGTCAAAGACGAGGCCGCCTCCTATGGGTACAGCTACACCTCCTACCTGCGCAGCGTCTACGGCCCCTATATGAGCACCAGCGTCTATGAGTCCCTCACCGCCCGTACCCTGCTGGCCCGTTTGGCCGCCAGCGACAAGGCCAACGAGCTGTACGACGGCTTCTCCCAGTCCGATCTGGACGCGTTCTATCAGGAAAATGTGGATCAGCTGGACACCATTGAGTACTCCTTCCTCTACTTCGCCATCCCCTCCGTCAACACCAAGGACGACGAGGGCAACGAAATTCCCGAGGATGAGCTCCAGAAGCTGAAGGACGAGGTCCAGGCCAACGCCAAGCAGAGCGCCGAGGAGGCCCTGGCCGAGCTCCGGGAGGGTGAGGCTGTGTCCCACCTGAAAGAGCATTTCAACCCCACCAGCTCCGGCGACCACATCAAGACCGTGGGCACCGGCGCCATCAACACCGCCTATAGCCAGCAGCTGCTGGCCCTGGACAAGGAGGCCAGCGAGCTGGTGGAGACGGACGGCGGTTACTACGTCATCGCCTTCCATGACCGGTATCGCAACGAGGAGCCCACCCGGGATGTGCGCCACATCGTCATTCTGGCCGACACCACCACCGACGAGGACGGCCACACCGCAGCTCCCACCGATGAGGCCTGGGCCGCCGCCAAGGAGAAGATCGACGCCATTCAGGCCGAATATGAGGCCGGCGCCAAGACGGAGGACGCCTTCGCCGCTCTGGCCAACGAGAAGTCCGACGACGGCGACGGCACCTCCGGCGGCCTGTACAGCCGGATCGCCAGTACCAACACTTCCCTGGTCCCCGAGTTCCTGAGCTGGATCTTTGAGGATGGCCGCAGTGTGGGCGACGTGGGCATTGTCCAGCACAGCGCCGGCGAGAACGACGGCAACAAGTACTGGGGCTACCACCTGATGTACTATGTGGGCGAGAACGAGCCTGTCTGGATGGGCTCCGCCCGCGAATCGCTGACCAACCAGGGCCAGCAGACCTGGATCGACGAGCTGTCCGCCGGATATTCCACCGCCCTGGCCGGCGGCGCGGACTACCTCGGCAAGTAATTCCAGCACACAAAAAGGGCCGGACTGCTCAGTCCGGCCCCTTTTTTACCTTAGAGGAGGCAGTTCAATGGAGGACCAATTCATCCGCACGCAAATGCTGCTGGGCGCCCCCGCCATGGCCCGGCTGCGGACCGCCCACGTGGCGGTATTCGGCCTGGGGGGGGTGGGGAGCTGGTGCGCCGAGGCCCTGTGCCGCTCCGGCGTGGGCCAGCTCACCCTGGTGGACCAGGACACCGTTTCCGTGAGCAACTTGAACCGTCAGGCCGCCGCCCTGCACTCCACGGTCGGCCTGGAAAAAGCCCGGGCCGCTGTCCTTCGTCTTCAAGACATCGCCCCGGACTGTGCGCTCCACCCCATGGCCGCCCGCTACGAGGCGGAGACACGGGAGCGGTTTTTCTCCGCGCAATACGACTACATCGTGGACGCCATCGACCTGGTGAGCTGCAAGCTGGACCTGATCGAGACGGCCCATACCAGAGGTATTCCCATCATCTCCGCCCTGGGCACCGGCAACAAGCGGGACGCTCAGCGGCTTCGCATCGCCGACATCGCCCAGACCGAGGGGTGTCCTCTGGCCCGGGTGGTGCGCAAGGAGCTGCGGAAACGGGGCATCGTCCACCATCAGGTGGTGTTCTCTCCCGAGCCCGCCCGCAGTGCCGAGGCCGGGGACGAGGCCCCTCCCCCCGGCCGGCGGTCCATCCCCGCCAGCGCCATGTGGGTGCCGGCGGCGGCGGGCCTGCTGCTGGCCCAGGCGGTCATTCTGGCCCTTGCGGACGGCGCGCAATCCGCTCCCACGCCTTTTTGACCACCCACGCCCCCAGCAGGCCGCACAGAGAGCCGATCACGGCTCCCGCCAGCACGTCGCTGGGAAAATGGACCCCTACGTACAGCCGGGACAGGCCCATGAGCGCCGCCGCGGCCACCGCCGCGATTTTCATCCATCGCTTCGGCGCGGCGGCACACACTGCCAGGGCAAAGGCGAAGGCGGCGTTGGTGTGGCCCGACGGGAAGGAATTGGGGTCGTGCTCCGGCACCAGGTTGACGAAGTTCTCGATGAGCAGCCAGGGCCGGGGCCGGGACACCAGGGGCTTGATGGTGAAGTTGACCACGACGAGCCCGATAAGCATGGCGCACAGCGCCGACGCCCCTGCCCGCCGGGTCTGCTTGAAGCACAGCATCAGAAGGGCCAGCCCGATAAACAGCAGCCCCGTGTTGCCCAGCCGGGTGTAAGTCTCCACCACGGGGTTCAGCAGACCGCAGCGCAGATGGTCCGCAATCCACACCAGCGCCTGCTGGTCCAGCTGCTGAATGACTTCCGGCATGAGAATGCCTCCCTTCTCCCTTGACCTGGGAAGAATTTGTCTGTATACTGAAGTTCAGGCCATCCGGCCCGCGAGCTCCATTGTAGCCGATCCCGCCGCCGTTTACAAGACCTTTCCGCGGCGGCATATTGCAAATATTTCGGGAACGTACTATAATATTGCCTGCTGAATCAGCCGCAAAGCGGCATGCGTTATCATCTGCGGCGGTCCGATACCATATGTCACTGTGAAAGGCGGCCATCCCATGAAACACATTGCGTTCTTCCAGACCGACCTCCGGGTGGGCGGGGTTCAGAAATCCCTGGTGAACATCCTGAACGACATCGACTTCAGCAGGTGCTGTGTTGACGTCTACCTGTTCGACCGGGAGTGCTTCTTCGACCTCCCCGCCCATGAAAACCTCCAGATCAAATACCTGCCCGCCGCCCCGGGCTTTTTCCGGGTGGTGTACTTCGGCCTGGCCCGCCGCCTGCTGGGGGACGTGACCAGCGGCAGGGAATACGACGTGGCGGTGGACTTTAACAGCTATCAGAACGAGTGCGCCGCGGGCGTCATCAACGCCAACGCCAAAAAGCGGGTGATGTGGATTCACAACGATGTGGAGATCAAGCGGAAAAACGAGCCCAAGTACCGCATCCTGTGGCATTTCTTCAAGGGGAAGCTGCGGTACTATGACGAGTTTGTGGCCGTCTCCCCCGGCGTGATCGGCGGCTTCCGCCGGGTGTCCGGCATCCAGGACAAGCCCATCACCCCCATCCCCAACCATATCGACACCGGCGAGATTTTCCGCAAGGCCAAGCTGGACGTGGACTTCAGCGTGGACCCGGCCAAGCTCAACCTGTGCTCCGTGGGGCGCATCTGCCACCAAAAGGGCTACGACCTGCTGATGGGCTACTTGGCCGAGGTGAAGAAAGCACGCCAGGATTTCCACTTCTACCTCATCGGGGACGGCCCAGACCGGGCCGCTCTGGAGGCTCAGATCAGAGATCTGGGCCTGACGGAATTTGTCACCCTTCTGGGCAACCAGGCCAACCCCTTCTGCTATATGGACAAAATGGACGGCTTTGTGCTCACCTCCCGGTACGAGGGGCAGGGCATGGTCATCTGGGAAGCCAAGGCCCTGGGCCTGCCCCTGTATATCTCCAAAAACCTGGAGGCCTACAACCCGGGCGTCACCGGGTACGAAAACATTGTCCAGGCGCTGGCGGCGGCGAAAAAGCCGGAACACAAGGTCTATGACGACCTGGCGGATTACAACGGCGAGATCACCCGGCTGGCGGATACCGTGCTGGGACTGTAACGGATGCCGCCGATCAGAGGAGCGACAACTATGGCCCAACAGGCTTCAAAATCAAATCAGCGGCGGGGAATTCTCATCTGCGGCTCCTACGGCCTGGGCAACACGGGGGATGAGTCCATCCTGAAGGCCATCCTCCGGGAGGTGCGCGCCGCCGCCGGGGACGAGGAGCTCACCGTGCTCTCCAGGAATCCCGAGGAGACTGCCGCCCGCCACGGGGTGAAGGCCCTGCATATGTTCGACATTCCCGGCATCCTGGGCGCCATGGGCCGGGTGCGGCTGTATATCAACGGCGGCGGCAGCCTCATCCAGGACGCCACCTCCCGCCGCAGCCTGCTGTACTACCTGTTCACCCTGCGCGCCGCCCACAGCCGGGGCTGCAAGGTGCTGATGTACGGCTGCGGCATCGGGCCGGTGGAGCGCCTGGGCGACGCGGCCCTGGTCCGCCGGGTACTCAACCGCTGCGTGGACGCCATCACCCTCCGGGAGGACGCCAGCCTGGCGGAGCTGAAACGGTTCGGGGTAGACAAGCCGGAAATCGTGCTGGCCGCCGACCCGGTCCTCTCCCTCCAGCCCGCCTCCGAGGAGGAGACCGACGCGCTGATGGTCCAGCTGGGGCTGGACCCCGGCGGAGCCTATCTGGGCGTCTGCCTGCGGACCTGGCGGGGCTTCGGGGACAAGGTCCCCGTCATCGCCGAAGCCGTGCGCTACGCCTGGGAGGCATACGGGCTGACCCCCGTGTTTCTGTCCGTCAACCATATTGCCGACGGCGACGCCGCCGACATGGTGGTGTCCCATCTGGACGGCGTTCCGTCCTTTGTGGTGCGGGAGCCCCTCAGCTCCGAGCTTATGCTGGGCATCACCTCCCGAATGCAGGCGGTGATCTCCATGCGGCTCCACGGCCTGGTGTTTGCCGCCGGCCAGGGGGTCCCCCTGGTGGGCATCATCTACGACCCAAAGGTGAGCGGCTTCCTGGCCTACATGGGGCAGGAGCTGTGTCAGGATCTGGACACCCTCACCGGGGACAGCCTTCGGACTATGCTGGACCGGGCCCTGGCCCTCCGGGCGGACCGGGACTCCCTGCGCTCCGCCGTAGCCGCCCTCCGCCGTCTGGAGGAGAACAACTCCACCGTCCTGCGCCGCCTGCTGGAGGTGGCCCCATGAAGCAGATCGTCTGCCTGGCCCACGCGCCCTGGCGGGCCCGCCCCGACCGCACCCAGCAGCTGCTGGCCCGGCTGGGGGACGCCCAGATCCTGTTCTTCGAGCCCGCCCCCAGAAAGGGCGTCTCCATGCCCGAGCAGGGCCGCCGGGTCCGGGCACACATCACCGTATACACCCTGCCCGTTCCGCTGCCCGGCCCTCAGGAGGGCTCCGTGCTCCACCACCGCAGGCTGGACCGGGCGGCGGACTACGTCCAGCAGGTCATGGAAAAGCACCGCTTCCATGAGCCGGTGCTGTGGTGCACCACCCCCGCCCACGCGCAGTTTCTGGACAAACTGGCCTACCGGGGCGTGGTATACGACTGCCTCCGCTTCTGGAGCGACGATTTTCTGGAGTGGGAGAGCGACCTCACCCGCCACGCCGAAGTGGTATTTGCCGCCTCCTTCGGACTCATCAAGCGGCTGTCCCCGTGCAGCGACAACATCGCCCTGCTGCCCAACGGCGTGAACCCGGTGCTGTTCCAGCAGAAGGTGCGTACCGTCCCCCCCGCTCTGGCGAATCTGCCCGGCCGCCGGGTGCTGGGCCGGGTGGGCAGCATCACCGGCCAGGTGGACCTGGAGCCGCTGCTCTACCTGGCCCGGCACCGGCCGGAATGGACCTTCGCCCTCATGGGCCGGGTGACCAAACCGGCGGCGGAGCAGCTCCGGGAGCTGGAAAACGTGGTGCTCACCGGGCCGGTGAACCCGCTGGATCTGCCCGACTACCTGTACCGCTGCGATCTGCTCTTCGACCTGCCCCGCTTCGACCGCCCCGGCGATGTGGTGCCCATCCGGGTATTCGAATATCTGGCCACAGGAAAGCCCATCGTCACCGTTGTGGACCCCAGCGTCCCCGACGCCATTCCCGAACTGGTGTCCACCGCCTACGACGGCCCCGGCTTTCTGCGCCGGTGCAAGTCGGCTCTGGCGGAGGACCCCTCCCTTCCCCGCCGCCGCCGGGAGATGGCCCGGCAGTGCTCCTGGACCAACCGGGCGGCCCAGGTTTCCAACATTTTGGAGGCCACCGGGCTGTTTTGAGGTTTTCGCCATGGACGGCCCCCCTCAGTCCCGGAGAATCGTACAAGCCTACAAAATTGGAAAAAGCCCTTGATTTTTGGGGTTTTCTTAGCTAAAATGGAATGGACTACTTGAAAACGAGGTGGCTGTCATGGTGCGTCCCATCCGTGTCCGTCAGGGTTTCCGCCGCCACAGCCCCATTGCGTCCAAATCCGCCGCTTGAAGCATAAAGCAGGTCCGCCGCGCCATGCGGCGGCCTGTTTCTTTTTGATTTTATGACAAAGGAGGATTTTTCATGAAAAAAGTCGCCGTCATTATGGGCTCCGACTCCGACTGGCCCGTGGTCAAAGGCGCCTGCGGCCAGCTCAAGGACTTCGGCATCCCCTATGAGGCCCATATCCTCAGCGCCCACCGCACCCCCGCCGCCGCCGCCGATTTCGCCAAAAACGCCCGCAAAAACGGCTTCGGCGTACTCATCTGCGCCGCGGGCATGGCCGCCCATCTGGCCGGGGCCTTTGCGGGAAATTCCACCCTCCCCGTCATCGGCATCCCCATGAAGGGGGGCGCCATGGACGGGCTGGACGCCCTGCTGGCCACTGTCCAGATGCCCTCCGGCATCCCCGTGGCCACCGTGGCCATCAACGGAGCCAAGAACGCCGCCGTGCTGGCCGCCCAGATCCTGGCGGTGTCCGACGACGAACTGGCCGCCAGACTGGACGGAGCCCGGGAGCAGATGGCCGCGCAGATCGCGGAAAAAGAGGCCAAATTGCAGATGGAATTGAACGCCTGACGCAATTCACCTGTGGGGCCGCGCCGTCCCCACCACGCAAACCAAAACCCGCGGGCGCTCAATATGCGCCCCTGCATATCAAATTTGGAAAGGAAGTCCATATCATGAACAAAGTAGAACAGCTCTACGAGGGCAAGGCCAAAAAGGTTTTTTCCACCGAGGACCCCAACGTGGTCATCGTGTCCTACAAAGACGACGCCACCGCTTTTGACGGCCTGAAGAAGGGAACCATCACCGGCAAAGGCGCCATCAACAACCAGATGACCAACTTCCTCATGCGGCAGCTGGAGAAGGCCGGGGTGCCCACCCACTTCGTGGAGGAGCTGAGCGAGCGGGAGACCGCCGTGAAAAAGGTGTCCATCGTCCCCCTGGAGGTCATCATCCGCAACATCTCCGCCGGGTCCTTCGCCAAGCGGTACGGCGTGGAGGAGGGCATTGTGTTCGACGCCCCCACCATTGAGTTCTCCTATAAAAACGACGACCTCCACGACCCCCTCATCAACGATTACCACGCTGTGGCCCTGAAGCTGGCCTCCTGGGAGGAGATCGAACTCATCAAGAAATACGCCTTCCAGGTGAACGACTTCCTCAAGGCGGAGCTGGCCGCCTGCGGCGTGACCCTGGTGGACTTCAAGCTGGAATTCGGCAAGACCGGCGACGGAACCATTGTGCTGGCCGACGAGATCAGCCCGGACACCTGCCGCTTCTGGGACTCCAAAACCGGCGAAAAGCTGGACAAGGACCGCTTCCGCCGGGATCTGGGCAACGTGGAGGGGGCCTATCAGGAGATGAGCCGCCGCCTGATGGGCAAGTAAGCCATGGATTTGGGCATCATCGGCGGGCAGGACGGACCCACCGCATTCCTGGTGGGAGGGGACCCCGTCGGTGTGGTCCTCATGCTGCTGCTGATCGCGGCGGCGGCCGGAGCGGCGGTCTGGCTGTTCCGGCACAAGCGTAAGAAATAAGGAGGCTCAGTCATGGGCGGTTTTTTCGGCGCAATTTCCCAGCGCGACGTCACTCTTGACATCTTTTTCGGTGTGGACTACCACTCCCACCTGGGCACCCGCCGGGGCGGCATGATCATCTACGATGAACAGGACGGCTTCCAGCGGCAGATCCACTCCATCGAGAACACCCCCTTCCGCACCAAGTTCGAAAAGGACCTGGCCGACTTCCACGGCTGCTCCGGCATCGGCTGCATCAGCGACACCGATCCCCAGCCCCTGCTGGTCCGCTCCCACCTGGGCCTGTACGCCATCTCCACTGTGGGCATCATCAACAACGCCGACGCCCTGGTCGAGGGGTATTTTGACGGCTGCCATCAGTTCATGGCCATGAGCTCCGGAAAGGTGAACTCCACCGAGCTCACCGCCGCGCTCATCAACCGAAAGGACTCCCTGGTGGAGGGCATCAAATATGCCCAGGAGGTCATCGACGGCTCTTCCACCATTCTCATTCTCACCCCGGAGGGCATTGTGGCCGCCCGGGACCGGCTGGGCCGCCTGCCGGTCCTCATCGGCAAGAACAGCGAGGGCTGCTGCGTGTCCTTTGAGTCCTTCGCCTACCAGAAGCTGGGCTATGAGAGCGCCTATGAACTGGGTCCCGGCGAAATTGTCCGGGTCACGCCGGGTGGCTGGGAGACTCTGGCCCCCGCCGGGGAGCAAATGCGGATCTGCGCCTTTTTGTGGACCTATTACGGCTACCCCAACTCCAATTATGAGGGGCAGAACGTAGAGGTCATGCGGTGCCGCAACGGCGAAATCATGGCCCGGGCGGAAAAGGAAGCGGGCACCCTGCCCGACGTGGACTGGGTGGCCGGAGTTCCGGACTCCGGCGTCCCCCATGCCATCGGCTATGCCAATGCCAGCGGAAAGCCCTTTGCCCGGCCCTTTGTGAAATATACGCCCACCTGGCCCAGGTCCTTCATGCCCGCCAATCAGGACGTGCGCAACCAGGTGGCCAAGATGAAGCAGATCCCGGTACCTGAGCTCATCCAGGGAAAAAAGCTTCTATTTGTAGACGACTCCATCGTCCGCGGCACTCAGCTGCGGGAGACCGTGGATTTTCTGTACGGCGCCGGGGCCAAAGAGGTCCATATGCGCTCCGCCTGCCCCCCCATCATGTACGGCTGCAAGTTCCTGAATTTCTCCCGCAGCAACTCCTCCATGGAGCTGCTGGCCCGGAAAACCATCCAGGAGCTGGAGGGAGACGAAGGCCAAAAGCACCTGGAGGAGTATGCGGACGCCGCCACAAAGCGGGGACAGTGCCTGCTCCGCTCCATCTGCGAGACGCTGGGCTTCGACTCCCTGGGGTATCAGTCGCTGGACGGCCTTCTGGAAGCCATCGGAATTGACCGGGACAAGGTGTGCACCTATTGCTGGACCGGCAGAGAATAATATAAAGGGGATAATGCAATATGATCGCGTCACGGTGCGGCATCCTGTGCGGCGAGTGCGCCTATCGTGAACAGATGGGGTGCGGCGGCTGCGTACAGATTCAAAAACCCTTCTGGGGCGACAGCTGCCCCGTAAAATCCTGCTGCGAGAAAAAAACAAAAGAGCACTGCGGCCAATGCGAAGCCTTCCCCTGCGGCCTGCTCACGCAGTTCGCCTACGACGAAAAGCAGGGCGACGACGGCAGGCGCATTGAGCAGTGCGCAAAATGGAGGGACGAATTGGTATGAACAACTCCCATTCCGCATCCTACGCCGCCGCCGGGGTGGACGTCACCGCCGGCTATGAGGCAGTGCGGCGCATCAAGCCCATGGTGGAATCCACCTACATCCCCGGAGTGATGGGCACCCTGGGCGGTTTCGGCGGCATGTTCGCCCCCGACCTGACGGGAATGAAAAAGCCCGTGCTGGTGTCCGGCACCGACGGCGTGGGCACCAAGCTGAAAATCGCCTTTCTGATGGACAGGCACAACACTGTGGGCATCGACTGCGTAGCCATGTGCGTCAACGACATCATCTGCGGCGGGGCCGCCCCCCTGTTCTTCCTGGACTACATCGCCTGCGGCAAAAACGAGCCCGGGCGCATCGCCCAAATCGTGGAAGGCATCACCGAGGGCTGCCGTCAGGCCCAGTGCGCCCTGGTGGGCGGCGAGACCGCGGAAATGCCCGGCTTCTACCCTGCGGACGAGTACGACCTGGCTGGCTTTTCCGTGGGAATTGTGGACGAGGAGAAGATCATCGACGGAAAAAAGCTGGCCCGGGACGACGTTCTCATTGGCCTGGCCTCCTCCGGGGTCCACTCCAACGGCTTCTCCCTGGTGCGCAAGGTCCTCCACATCGAGCACGCCGACCTCCTCACCCCCCTGGACGAGCTGGGCGGAAAAAGCCTGGGCGACACCCTGCTCACCCCCACCCGAATCTATGTCCGGGCTGTAAAGACCCTGCTGGCGGAGGGGGTTGACATCCACGCCGTCAGCCACATCACCGGCGGCGGATTTTACGAGAACGTACCCCGGATGATGACGGATGGCCTCACCGCCCAGATCCGGCTGGACGCCTTCCCCTGTCCGCCCATTTTCAAGCTGATCCAGCGCCTGGGCGGCATCCCCCAGCGGGATATGTGCAACACCTTCAACATGGGCATCGGCATGGTGCTGGCCATCCCCGCGGATCAGGCGGAAAAGGCCCTGGACCTGCTCCGGGCCGCCGGCGAGGAGGCCTACCAGATCGGCCGGGTTGCGCCCGGAGACGGAGGCGTGGAGCTGATATGAGCCTCAAACGCATCGCCGTGCTGGTATCCGGCGGCGGCACAAATTTGCAGGCCCTCATCGACGCCCAGCGCCGGGGGGACATTGTAAACGGAGAGATCGCCGCCGTCATTGCCTCCAAACCCGATGCTTTTGCCCTGGAGCGGGCCGCCCGGGCGGGCATTCCCGGCCATGTGGTGGCCCGCCGGGACTACGGCAGCAATCAGGCCATGACCGTAGCCCTGGTGGACAAGCTGAAACGCCTGGATATTGACCTGGTGGTGCTGGCCGGATTCATGGTCATCCTCACCCAGGAGATGGTGCGGGCCTATCCCAACGCCATTCTGAACGTCCACCCCGCCCTCATCCCCTCCTTCTGCGGAGCGGGGTACTATGGCCTCCACGTCCACGAAAAAGCGTTGGAGTACGGGGTGAAGGTGTCCGGCGCCACCGTCCACTTTGTCAGCGAGGAGTGCGACGGCGGGCCCATTGTACTGCAAAAGGCGGTGGCGGTGGAGGAGAACGACACCCCGGAATCCCTCCAGCGCCGGATCATGGAACAGGCGGAGTGGGTCATCCTGCCCAAAGCGGTGTCCCTGTTCTGCCAGGGCCGCCTGAGGGTGGAGGGCCGGACCGTCCGCATTTTGAAGCCGCTGAATCTTTCAAAGGAGTGTCTGCAATGACCGACATCACCGAGTATTTACAGAATAACCCCTATCCCGGCCGCGGCATTATGCTGGGCCGCTCCGCGGACAATCAGAGCGCCGTCATCGCCTATTTCATTATGGGCCGCAGCGAAAACAGCCGCAACCGCGTTTTTGAAGAAACCGAGGACGGCATCCGCACCAAAGCCTTCGACGAGTCCAAAATGACCGACCCCTCCCTCATCATCTACCACCCGGTGCGGCGGATGGAAAACGGCCTCACCATCGTCACCAACGGCGACCAGACCGACACCATTCGGGACAACATTCTGGCGGGCCACTGCTACCGCCACGCCCTGAACACCCGCACCTTCGAACCGGACGGCCCCAACTTCACCCCCCGGATCTCCGGCGTGGTGAAGCCCAACGGCGCGTACAATCTGTCCATCCTCAAGAGCCTGGACGGGGACCCCTCCTGCGCCTGCCGGTACTTCTTTGAGTACTCTGACCCAAAGGCGGGAACGGGCCATTTCATCCACACCTACGAGCGCGACGGCGATCCCCTGCCCTCCTTCCAGGGAGAGCCCAGGATGGTGTCCATCACCGCCCCCGACGCGGAAACCCTGGCCAACGATCTGTGGCTGGCGCTGAACGACGGCAACAAAGTCTCCCTCTTTGTGCGGTACATCGACCTGGAGACTGGGGACGACGAGACCTCCATCATCAACAAGCACATCAACCTGTAGGGTCCGATGTCTCCATCGGCCCGTTTATCATCCACAGCAGTGGGCCGGTGAGGACACCGGCCCCTACGAGAGAAACGAAAAACCGTCCGAAAGGAGCGCGCAATATGACGGAACTGGAACTGAAATACGGCTGCAACCCCAACCAGAAGCCCGCCCGCATCTTCATGAAGGGGGATCAGGACCTTCCCTTGGAGGTCCTCAACGGCAAGCCGGGGTACATCAATTTTATGGACGCGCTGAACTCCTGGCAGCTGGTGAAGGCGCTGAAGCAGGCCACCGGCCTGCCCGCCGCCGCCTCCTTCAAGCACGTCTCCCCCGCCGGGGCGGCCCTGGGCCTGCCCCTCACCGGCGTGGAGCGTCAGATCTATTTCGCCCCCGAGGGCGAGCTCTCCCCCATTGCCTGCGCCTATATCCGGGCCCGGGGGGCCGACCGGCTGTGCTCCTACGGCGACTGGGCGGCGCTGTCCGACACCTGCGACGCCGACACCGCCCGCTATCTGGCCCTGGAGGTGTCCGACGGCGTCATCGCCCCGGACTACACCGCCGAGGCCCTGGATATTCTGAAAGCCAAGCGCAAGGGCGGCTATAACGTGGTGAAGATCGACCCGGATTACGTCCCCGCCCCTGTAGAGCGCCGGAGCATCTTCGGCATCGTGTTTGAACAGGGCTACAACGACCTGGCCATCGACGAAAAGATGCTGGACAACATCGTCACTGTCAATAAAGACCTGCCCCAGGCCGCCAAGCACGACATGCTGCTGTCCCTCATCACGCTGAAGTACACCCAGTCCAACTCCGTGTGCTATGTCAAGGACGGACAGACCCTTGGGGTGGGCGCGGGCCAGCAGAGCCGTATCCACTGCACCCGGCTGGCCGGGAACAAGGCGGACACCTGGTGGCTGCGCCAGCATCCCAAGGTGCTGGGCCTCCAGTTTGTGGACGGCATCCGCCGCCCCGACCGGGACAACGCCATTGACATCTACATCTCCGACGAGCACGACGACGTGCTGGCCGACGGCGTGTGGCAGAACACCTTCAAAGTGCGCCCCGAGGCGCTCACCGAAGCGGAGAAAAAAGAGTGGATCGCCAAGCAGTCCGGGGTGACCGTGGGTTCCGACGCCTTCTTCCCCTTCGGGGACAACGTGGAGCGGGCCTTCAAGTCCGGCGTGAAGTACATCGCCCAGCCCGGCGGCTCCATCCGGGACGACCACGTCATCGCCACCGCCGACAAGCACAATATGGTGATGGCGTTTACCGGGATTCGGCTGTTCCATCATTAGAAGCGTGAGCGTAGGCTGGCAGGCCCGGATGGACTGGAGCGAGGGCAAAAGCCCAGCCGCCGCAAAGCGGAGGCGGGTTTTGCCCGAGTCAGAAGGAAGCCGGGCCGTCAAGCCAGCCCAACGCGAACGTGACAAGGCAACTTACAGAAATGGGGTAAGCGACTTTATGAAAGTATTGGTTGTAGGCTCCGGCGGCCGGGAACACGCCATCTGTTGGAAATTAAAGCAATCCCCCAAGGTCACTGAGCTGTTCTGCGCCCCCGGCAACGCGGGCATTGCCCAAGTGGCCCAGTGCGTGGATGTGAAGGCCATCGACGTGGACGGTATGGTGAAGTGGGCCAAGGAAAACGCCATGGACTTTGTGGTGGTGGCCCCCGACGACCCCCTGGCCCTGGGCATGGTGGACGCCCTGGAGGCGGCGGGCATCCCCGCCTTCGGACCCCGTAAGAACGCCGCCGTCATCGAGGCCAGCAAGGCGTTCTCCAAGGAGCTGATGAAACAATACCACATCCCCACCGCCAGATATGAGACTTTCACCGACTTGGACAAGGCCCTGGCCTACATTGAGGAGCAGGGCGCGCCTATCGTGGTGAAGGCGGACGGGCTGGCCCTGGGCAAGGGGGTGGTGGTGGCCGCCACCGTGGACGAGGCCAGGACCGCCGCCCGGGAGATGATGGCGGACAAGAAGTTCGGCGCGTCCGGCTCCACGGTGGTCATCGAAGAGTGTATGACCGGCCCTGAGGTGACGGTGCTGGTCTTTGCCGACGGGGAGCACGTGCGCACCATGCCTGCCAGTCAGGACCACAAGCGGGCCTATGACGGCAACCAGGGCCCCAACACCGGCGGTATGGGGGCCATCTCCCCCCCGCCCCAGTACACCCCGGACGTGGCAAAGCGGTGTATGGACGAGATCTTCCTGCCCACCATCCGGGCGCTGAAGACGGAGGGGCGGCCCTTCCAGGGGGTCATCTACTTCGGGCTGATGCTCACCCCCGACGGCCCCCGCGTGGTTGAGTACAACGCCCGGTTCGGCGACCCGGAGTGCCAGGCGGTGCTGTCCCTGCTGGACAGCGACCTGATGGACATCTTCACCGCCTGCCGGGAGGGCACGCTGGACCGGGCGGACATCCACTGGAAGAACCAGGCCGCCTGCTGCCTGGTGCTGGCCTCGGGGGGCTACCCGCTGGACTACCAAAAAGGGTATCCCATCTCCGGGCTGGAGGAGGCGGGCAAATCCGCCGTGGTGTTCCACGCGGGCACCAGGCTGGACGAACATGGCCAATATCTCACCAACGGCGGGCGGGTGCTGGGGGTCACCGCCCTGGGGGATACCCTGGAGCAGGCCATTGCCAACGCCTACGCCGCCGCCAAACCCATTTCATTCACCGGGATGCACTTCCGCACCGACATCGGGCGGGCATTCTGACCAGGAAGGGCCTCTCCCTCCGCCAGCGGCGGAGGGAGAGGCCCTTTGCGCACATGTGAAGTTCCGTCAGTCCAGCGCCCGAACCCGCTCCGCCTCCACATATCCATCCCTGAGGGGAAATCTGCGGTCCGCCGGGTCCCCGAATAACACCCGCCCACCGGTCAGCTCCGTCCGGCGCTCCCCGTCCCGGTAGACGCACTCGTAACCGTAAAACGCCCGGAGAATGCGGTCCGCCCGGGCCGCGTCCATGTCCGGCGTCACCGTCCAGTCCTCCTCCCCGGGCAGCGGCCAGTAGTCCCCCGGCCCCTGGGGCCGGGCTTCCGCCAGCACCCTGGGCAGATCATGCACCAGCCTGTGCACCATGGCGGGCACCTTGTCATATACCTTCTCCATATAGGTTTTGTGGTCCTCCCGCTCATCCAGGGGGAACCGCTCCAGCAGCAGAATGTCCCCGGTGTCAAACTCCGCCGCCATCCGGTGGGCGGTGACTCCGCCGTATTCCGCGCCCTCCAGAATGAGCCGGGGCATGGGCCAGGACCCCCGGCCCAGCGGCAGAGGGGTGGGATGGAAATTCACCATGGGGAAGGCGTCTGTAACCGGCGTCCGGTAATAGTACCCCGCGCACACCAGCAGCTCACAGCCCCGGGCCGCCAGCTCGTCCAGATCGGCGGCGGTGATCCGCGCCAGCGTGTGCGGAATCCCCCGCTCCTCCGCCGCCCGGATAACGGCGGTGTTGGTCTCCGTCACGTTGTCCACCGGGCAGGTGAACAGCTTCAGTACCCGGCACCCCTCCCGGAGCAGCCCGTCCAGCACAGGCTTCAGCAGGTCGATGCCCAGATAGGCGATTTTCATGCAGTCCAGTCCCCTTTCCGTCACAGTTTACCTGACGAAATTTTAGCACATTGCCCGCATAAAAGCTACCAAAAAATAAAGTCTCCAATTTCTGATAAATTTCCCCAAAAAGATTGACAAACGGGGTGCAACCCGCTATAGTGTATCTCGCTATCCGTGAAACCCTGAGAAGCGCGAGGGTAGACACACAGGCCCGGATGGCCGGAGCGAGGGACGATGCCCGCCAGCGGCGGGCGCCTATCGCACGACCGGGCCGAAGGCGAGAAAGCGATGGGGCCGCAAGGCCACATAGGCCAACCCGAGACAGAGGGAAGCCGGGCCGTGTATGTGTCCAACCCGAGCGTGGCGGCAGGGACTACAAAAAGGGAGCTGACAAAACACTCATCATTAGAAATGGGGGAGGATAAATGTCCAAGGAGCTGATCCGCCTGCGGGACTGCGTTATGTCCTACGGCGACGAGGTCGTGCTCGACCACATCAACCTGTATATCAACGATAAGGAATTCCTCACGCTGCTGGG
>ERZ808051.763-NODE-763-length-29135-cov-6.535963_pt1 | contig 29135 bp, 29 predicted proteins | sample MGYA00380199_ERZ808051 | MGnify/ENA primary metagenome ERZ808051 (study PRJEB31490, sample SAMN06133391) | mouse gut metagenome | isolation source: J11 | host: mice | place: China: Chengdu | collected 2015-05 ...
ATCGCAGGCGGTGGAGCTGATGTGGGGATGGATATCTTCCAGAGAGGCCTGTGCCTGCCAAGCGATAATAAAATGACTGTAAAAGAGCAGGATGTTGTAATAGATATTATACATAGGAGTTTTGAATGTCATTGTGTTCCATGTAAAGCTTGAAGGGAAAATCATCTCTGCAGAACTTGTTCTGTATGGAGAAAATAACTGTTACTTCCATCTTGGTGGAACAGATTCTGAGTATTTCTATAACAAGAGCAAATGATTTTTTGAAGTTTGAAGTCATCAAGTGGGCGAAAGAAAAAGGGTTCAAGAATTATGTCCTTGGTGGAGGCTATGGAACAGATGATGGAATATTCCAATATTAAGATGAACCTGGCTCCGCATGGGATTAGGGATTTTTATATAGGCAGGATCATTTTTGATCATAAGGCTTATCAGAGGCTTATGGACATACGAAGCGGCGGGAATATAGATTTGGAAAAAGTTGATTGATACAGGCTTCTTCCCAGCATATAGATGGGGAAGTCTGTGAGAAAAGAATAATACTAAAAAAATGCCTCTTGGGATTATGATCATGGAAACAGACGTACAGGGTGAGCAATTACTATGAGGTAACGAGATGACGAAAAAAAGATTATTGCAGACTATTGGACTGGCTACAAAAAGAGGTGCTGGGGAACGTGGAAAATATCTAAAAGAAAAGAATATCTTTGCGTTTATAGGTGAGAATGTCCATTTCCAGCCAAGATTAGTTCCGCTTTATCCGGAGCTGATTAAACTCCACAACAACATCATGATTTCAGCGGGTGTTCGACTAATCACACATGACGCATCTTTTGTCATTTTAAACAAGATCGGAAAAGGATGGTTTCCAGAGAAGGTCGGCTGTATTGAGATCATGGATAATGTGTATATCGGTTATAACGCGACGATCATGCCCAATGTGAGAATTGGTGAAAATGTCATCGTAGGTGCAGGGACGCTTGTGTCAAAGGATTTGGAATCTAACGGAGTATATGCTGGCATCCCTGCAAGGAGGATATGCAGCTTTGATGACTATATAGAGCGACATAGTAAAAATACTGGGGGGGGGTATTCGTATCCACATGTTGTCCATAACCAAAATATATCAGAAGCAGAAATTGGTGCTTCTTGGAACTTTTTTGATTCGGCGAGGAGCCAATAATACAGTTAATCATGAGAAAATCTCATGGAGCTATGCTGTCGAAATATAGGTAGAACTGATGAAAGGAAAGTCATTTTTAGCGATAAAAAATTTTTGATATAGCCCTTGGACTGACTGCACTGCTCCTGACATCACCATTTGGGTTAATCGGGATAGTGGGGAGCTTAATTACGATGCCTGACCCCATATTTTTTACACAGGAACGTGTGGGGATGAGTGGAAAAGCTTTTAAAATCTATAAGCTAAAGACAATGAAAGTAAATAAGGAACTCGAAGAGAAATGGGATATGTCCCACGATGATGAGAGGAAAACCATGTAGGGAAATCTATTGAGAAGATGCAAAATAAATGAACTTCCTCAACTTCTGAATGTTCTTAAAAGAGATGTGAGCATTGTGGGGCCAAGGCCAACGGTCAGGGAACAGGTAGTCTTGTATGACGAAAGGGAGAAACACCGATTAATAACAGATAATATTTGGGGTTACAAATGTTAAAGGAGATAATTTTTTATATGACTATAAAGTGAGCCAAACGGGATACTTTGGCACCGCAGGAGTACTGTTTCGGAACTTGTGAGAGCAGCCTTTTTATTTGGTGGAGTACATAGAGCGAAAGAGAAATGTATGGGAGATGCAAGAACAATGCTTATATTGAGGGAAATTACACTGATTTGGATCTGCACATTTATGTTTTATATAAGGAGAAATGAAGTTGAAAAAAATTGTTCTTATTGGGGCGGGCGGATTTGGAAGAGAAGTTGCATCAATTATTGAGGTTTTGAATTCGATTAAAACCGTTTATGAGTTGTTGGGTTTTCTTGACGATGGAGACCAATATAAAGAGGGTATGGTAATAAATGGTTATCCTTGGCTTGGAAAACGCGACTGGATATTGAACCATAAGGAAGATGTTGTATGTACTTGTACCATTGGCAATCCCAGAATTAAAGGTATGATTCAGAAAGAATTGATGCAACAGGGGGTTCAGTTTGAAACTATCATTGCTTATGGTGGCTATATAGGCCCATATACGGAAATAGGTCCTGGCTGCGTTTTCTATGGAGGTGTAACTATTTCTGTCAACTGTAAAATCGGAGCAGGGGTTTTGATGAACCAAATGGTTAATATAGGGCACGATGTTATAATTGGAGATTATACAACTATTATGCCAACAACTGGTATCAGCGGAGAATGCAGGATCGGTTCAGAAGTTAAAATCGGAGGACACGCTTTTTTAATACCAAAAAGAAAAGTTGGGGATGGCGCAACGATTGCCGCAGGTAGCATTGTGTTTGCAAATGTTAAAGCAGGGACCACTGTACTTGGCAATCCGGCAAAAAGAATGACATCAATTGAGTAATGGCAGATTTGAGGTGCAATATGAAAACAGCACATATTCCATATGGGATATATGAAAAGTATATAAAAAGACCACAGGACTTTATTTGCGCTTTGCTTGCGATTATTATTCTTAGTCCCGTTATGCTTATAATAGCAATTTGGGTTAAGCTTAAATTAGGGTCGCCTGTAATATTTTCCCAAGAACGCCCTGGCAAAGACGGAAAAATATTTAAATTATACAAATTCCGCTCAATGACTAATGGAAAAGACGAAGAAGGAAAACTTTTGCCGGATGATATAAGGTTAACGCCCTTTGGAAGAAAGTTGCGCGCTACGTCCTTAGATGAGCTTCCAGAGCTGTTCAACATCATTAAGGGGGATATGAGCGTTGTTGGTCCCAGGCCTTTATTGATTCAATATCTGAACAGATATAATGAGCATCAAGCGCGGAGGCACGAAGTACGGCCGGGATTTACAGGGCTGGCCCAAATACATGGTAGAAATGGAATTGCCTGGGAAGAAAAATTCGAATGGGATGTACAGTATGTTGATAAGATTACATTTTGGGGTGACTGGATGATTATTTTGGATACAGTAAAAGTTGTACTAAAACATGAGGGAATAAGTTCGGCGACAAGCGTCACAATGGAAGAATTTATGGGAAATACAGCTGATGAGGTAGAAAAGTGAGAAGCAAAAGGTTATGGCAGACATGTAAAGGTTTTCGAGGAGTAAAAAGTCACCGAGCGCATAAGAAACCTATATGTATGGAGAGCCAACTGGTTTATTAAAGATAAATAGAAAGGAACTATAAGCATGAAAATTGCGTTTCTGTTTTCTGGACAAGGGACTCAATATCCCGGAATGATGAAAGATTTATATGATGCGGTACCCGCTGCGAAATATGTGTTTGATGCCGCTGATAAAGCATTGGGAAGAAGCATTTCAGAATTGTGTTTTAATGGAAGCCAAGAGGAATTGAATTTGACTCATAACACACAGCCTTGTATGCTTGCTGCAGATATTGCAGCAGCAGCAGCTCTTCACACGCATGGAGTAAAGCCGGAGGCTGTTGCGGGATTTTCACTTGGGGAATATGGCGCTTTGGCATTTGCCAATGCAATTTCCATTGACGAAATATTCCGCATTATTCAAATTCGCGCTGATGCTATGCAGGCGGCGGTTCCCCCCGGCGATGGCGCAATGGCAGCTTTTATTGGTGCTGCTCCGGAACAGATTGAGGATATCTGTAATAAGGTCACAAAGGGATATGTTGTTGCTGCGAACTATAATAGTCCCGTTCAGACGGTGGTTTCAGGAGCCACTGCAGGAGTGGACGAGGCTTGTATGATTGCTGCTGAGTTGAATTTACGCTGCGTAAAGCTTGCAGTCAGCGCACCTTTTCACTGTGCCCTTATGGAGCCGGCTGCAAAGAAACTTGAAAAAGAGTTTAAAAGAATTCACTTTCAGAACCCTACGATTCCTGTCTATATGAATGTCGAAGGGAAACCAGTAGTAGATGGTGATATCTTGGCAGATTTGCTTGTAAAGCAAGCGATAAGCCCGGTCCGTTGGGTCCAAACTCTTGAGAATATGTACGCAGATGGAATTGATACTTTTGTTGAATGTGGAACAGGAAAGACGCTGTCAGGTCTTGTCAGGAAAACGCTAAAAGGCGTGAAGGTTCTGCGCGTAGAGAATGTGAAAACGTTGCAGAAGACGTTGGAGGAATTGATGGCTTGATAACAATCAGAAGGTATGAATCGGATCTTTTGCTATCGAATATGTATATGATTGTGGAAGGAACCCGAGCAGTAGTGATTGATCCTTTTCGAGACACATCTCTAGCGAAGGATCTGACAGTGGATAAAATTCTCTTGACTCATGAACATTATGACCATATTTCTGGGGCTAATCTATGGAAGAAAGAGACAAGAGCTCCTGTCCTTTGTAGCAAGGCATGTGATGCGAATATGCGAAATCCACAGAAAAATATGTCAAAGCATTTTAAGGAATTTTGCAAGCTACAGACATGGATTTGTCTGCAAGAAATTCCAGAAGCAGATACAGAGTATTCCTGTGAAGCAGAAGAGCACTTTGAGGATGAACTGTTTTTTGAGTGGCAGGGACATCAATGGCATCTGTTTGAAATGCCGGGACATTCTCTGGGAAGTATAGGAATATTGTTGGATAACATATATTTTTTCTCAGGTGACAGCTTGATGGAGAACTGCAAGATAGAGCTTAGAATGCCCGGCGGGAGCAGGAAAAAGTGGAAAGAAGTCGGAGAAGTTAGGTTACGACAGATTCCATATGGAATTAGAATTTACCCGGGGCATTTCAAAGATTTTACATATCATAAGAAAAGGAGTGAATTGGTTGGCTTTCCTACATAGCAATGGAATAGGGATTGCCGGTATATCTTGTGCAGTGCCGGACAATGAAATAACAGTTGAGAGTTATACTTCTGTTTTTGGGGAAGAAATCCCTGCCAAATTTATGGCGGGCACTGGTATTAAAGCAATGTACAGAGCATTACCAGATCAAACAGCCGGTGATTTGGCATATGCTGCAGCGGAAAATTTGTTATTACGGCTCGATGTCGACAAAGATAAGATAGGGGCACTAATTTTGGTTACTCAATCCCCGGATTACCGAAGACCAGCTACAGCATGCGTGCTGCAGCATAGGCTTGGTTTAACGATGGACTGTGCGGCAATGGATATTAGCCTCGGGTGCTCAGGGTTTATATACGGGCTTCAGACCGCTATGAGCCTAATGGAGCATTCTGATATGGAATATTGTCTTCTGCTGATGGGAGAGACGGCCTCTAAGTTGGTGCATCCTCTTGACAGATCAGTTGCCATGATGTATGGGGATGCCGGAGCTGCAGTTTTGCTGGAAAGGCAGAAAGAGGCAGAGTCGATAACACTTTTGTGCAGTGATGGCGGAAGATTTAAAACGATTATTTTGCCTGCCGGTGGATTTAGGGACATGAATCCTCCACACGACAGTTTTGTGTGTAATGATGGAGTTGAAAGATCCTTATATGATATTTATATGGAGGGAACCTCCGTGTTTTCTTTTTCCATTTCGGATGTACCAAGAGCAATACAGAATTACTTGGAGAAAACAAATACTACATCCATAGATTATGATCTATTTCTTTTTCATCAAGCCAACCAGTTTATTATTAAGCAGTTGTCAAAGAGGCTAAAGATTCCGAAAGAAAAGGTCCCTATTTCCCTTGACAGGTATGGAAATACAGGTGGAATTTCAATTCCGTTAACACTTTGTGCGAACTATGGAGATAAAGACATAGGCTTACAGAAAACATTCATGGCAGGGTTCGGGATAGGCCTTTCTTGGGGAGTAACAAGTGCTGAAATAGATACAGCAAAACTATTGCCGATTATTAAGACAAAAGACTGGTATGTTGAAGGCAGGATTACACCGGATATGTTGATGTAATCTGCGGGACGCCCTTATAATAAAGTGCCAGCAATATAAGCTATAAATCATTTATGGACGCATATCCATTCGAACTATTATTTTGGATAAGAAGAAAAAGGGGAAAGAATATGGTGAACTACATTCAAATGGAAGGAAAGCACATTTTGATCACAGGGGGAGCATCCGGAATCGGACGTCAGACAGCAATTTCCCTTAGTGAACTTGGGGCACGAGTCTCCATTATGGATCTTCAGGAGGAAGGACTCAAAGAAACACTTTCCATGCTGAAGGGTGAGGGACACAGCATCCATGTTGCAGACTTATCAAGAATTGAGGAGTTGGAGGGCCTTGTTGTTGATATTGTAAAAGAAACAGGCCCATTTGATGGATATGTGCAGTGTGCAGGGATTGTGAAAAATCTCCCGGTTATTAATTATAAATATGAGAGACTTCATAAAATTATGCTAGTCAATTTCTATTCTTATTTTGAAATAGTACGCATTCTTAGTAAAAAAGGGCGTTACAATACAGGAATGAGCATTGTAGGTATTTCATCAGTTGCTGCAACACAGGGCGCTACGGCCCAGGCAGCTTACGGTGCTTCCAAGGCGGCCATGAACGGTGCGATGCGTTGTCTTGCAAAGGAACTAGGTGAGAAAGGAATCCGACTAAACACAGTTCTCCCTGCCGCAACGAATACGGCTATGTATAGTGAATACATGGAACTTAAGGCTAATATGAAGGAAACAGAAATAAAAATTGAGGCGAATCCACGCCAGTATCTGGGCATGAATGCACCATCCGATGTGGCAAATGCAATAATTTTCCTGCTTTCTCCGGCATCCAGAAAGATCACCGGCGTACAGTTGCCTGTGGATGGTGGATATGCGTCCTGTTGATTATAAAGCAATTGTATAACGAAAGGGGAAAATAAATGGTTTTTAGTAGTTATAAGAATATGAAAATTTCTGCGATCGCAGCATCTGTTCCAGAGGAAGAAGTAAATATTGCAGCGAAACTCAATGATCCTGAGGAGGATCCTCGTTTTATTAAGCAATTTATCAAAAATACTGGTATTAAGGCGAGGAGAAAAAGCGGATATAATCAGACAGCAGCGGACTTTTCCTATTCTGCAGCAAAACAGATCATGGAAGCCGGTTACTATAAACCAGAGGAAATTGGTGTTCTGATTAATATCACCCAGACGCCGGACTACCGGACTCCCGCTACAGCGCTTACGCTTCAGAAACGACTGGAGCTTTCTAAGGACTGCCTTGCATTTGATATTAACCTTGGGTGCTCGGGATTTGTCTATGGAGTTTCACTTGTCGCAAGTATTCTGGAGACTTCTACGGCTACAAAGGGGTTGGTGACCGTAGGTGATACACTGGCGCGTGGCCGGATGCATATGAAAATGAAAAGGTCTTCAAACACAGGTCTTTTGTTTGGCGATGCCAGCGCCGCGATTCTTGTTGAAAAGGATTCAAATTATAGCTTTTGCTCCGCCTTGATGAGTGATGGAACGGGACACAAGGCGCTTTCTTCACCATACAATGCATGGCGTCATCCTGTTGGCCCTGAGAGCATCCCAGGGGATGATATTGCTGTCTTCAATTTTACTATCAGTGAGGTCCCGGCAATCCTTTGTGAATACATGAAAAAAACTGGCACAACGGTTGAGGACTATGATGGTCTTGTTCTTCATCAGGCAAATATGATGATCTTGAAGAATATCGCAAAACGTGTGGGAATGCCTATGGAGAAAGTGCCGGTTTGTCTGGATCGATTTGGTAATACCAGCGGTTGTTCAGTTCCCCTCGCTATTGTAGATGAATATGGTGAAAAAACAGAAGACAGAGAAGTGAATCTGTTGACTAGCTCCTTTGGTATTGGGCTTTCGTGGGGAGTTGTAGGGTTTAAGATCAATGTGAAGAATATCCTTCCTCTTACGGTAGGGAAGGAAACATACGATGATGGGTATTCCGATGATATGGAGCTCAATAAGCTTGCGGAGGAATAAGTGCAACAAGCTTTATCAGCGAGGCGCTGATTAGCATAGATTTCTATAAGGAGGATAATATAATGACGGAACGTGAAAAACTGGCTCTGCTTGAGGACATGTTGGAACTGGACGAGGGCAACCTTACCATGGATACGGCCCTTACAGATGTGGATGAGTATGATTCTATGGCTAAACTTTCCCTCATCGTTCTGATGGATGACGAATTCGGCGTAAAGTTGACTGGGGATGTCATTAAGGGATTTGTGACCATTGGTGACATTGTTGCGCTGATGAGTAAATGAGTCGACTGCATGGGACAAGTTCCGTGCCTGCCGGTGTGATATGTAGATTTCTAAATCATCCCGGCAGGTTGGAACGTTGAAATCAGAAATGATTATCAGATATCAATATGTTTATAGTGATTCAGCGGATTTGATGACGGGGTGAAGGTGAGGTATCAATATGACAAATTTGGAGAAATATAATCAGATTTTTATGAATGTACTAGGGGTAAAAGAATCCGCACTGGATGAAAACTTTACATTCAAAGCAGTGACACAGTGGGACTCTGTTGCACACCTTTCCCTGATCTCTGAGTTGGAGGATGCTTTTGATATTATGTTTGATTCAAAAGATATCCTGCATTATGGATCTTATGAGAATGGGAAGATAATACTTGGCAAATATGGAGTAAGCATTTGATTTGAATGGGGAACAATTATGGAAAGAAGATGGACTGTGAAAATTAAGCCGCAAATTTATTCGGGAATGCTGCTTATGATGTTCTTTTGTGACGATGTGTTTGCAGCTGTTGTAGAGGGGATTTTCGGGAGTAGTTTAGTCACCCCACTATATTACCTGATTTTTTTCGTGCTCCTTTCACTTACAATAATTGTGAAAAAGAATAAAGGTTCTTTAGTTGTGCCTTTTTGGGTGTACTTTTTTGTCTTTCTATTGTTCCTCTTCACTGCATTGATTCATCCGGAGTATGACGAATGGTTTTCACATTCAGTTTATGGTATTGTTCCAGCTTTCCTTTCTCCCCGTGCTGGAATATGGGCATTTTTGATTGTTTGGTTAGTTAGTGATGAGGATTTGTACATATTTGTAAAATACGCTGCTTTCATTTTATTTTTGTTTGGTTCTTTGCAGTTTGCTTTGGTTTCTATACGAGGCTACTGGATTATCCAGGATGTAGAAGGAACCTTGAGGCATGACAGATATAGCCTTGAATATGGATATGATATGCTCCTCCCCGTTGCTTTTTTTGGGGCAGAGTGGCTATTACGGTCAAAGAAGATATATTTTATTCCTTATATCCTTGGAGCATTTATGATTTTTAGCAATGGTTCACGTGGGGCAGTGGTATGGACGGTGATTATGTTCTTGATGATTTTACCATTCAAATGGAAAAAAATCGGGAGTAAAAAGAAAGTTTGGTTTGTGCTAATCCTTATGGTTTTATCAATAGCGGTTGTGCCAATTTGTATGAATTACCACATAATCCTTTCGAGGCTTTCTGCAATATTTACGCGGTATGGGATTTCTTCAAGAACCCTATTATCTTTGATGGAAGGATCATTTTCTGACGGAAATGGTCGTGAACAGATATATGCACTGGCTATTGATTTGATAAAAACGGGTGGTTTATTCGGGCATGGAGTTTATGGCGACAGATATACAATAGGTAATTATTTCAGGTGGGGATATTCTCATAATATATTTCTCGAACTCTTTGTATCTTTCGGATACATAGGCGGAATTGCAGCGAGTTTATTTTTAGTCACTGGCATTTTGAGATTATATAGGCATTGTAATACCCAGAAAAGGCAGATAGTGTTTATCACCTTCTTGATAGCTTCCTGTAAGCTGATTTTGTCAAATTCATTTTGGTATACTTCCGGTTTTTGGGCTTTGCTAGCATTGATAATGAAATGCAGCAGGAGGTATAGGCTACGAATTTGCAAAGGAACGAAAACTGTTGGAATGAAGTTAGATCAGTCATTGGGCATTAATATTTGAGAAATCACCATATCTTAAATAGTATTAACTGGGGGGACTTCAGAGGGGGAAAGTGAAACTTATTAAAGGTTATATAGACAATGTGTGTGGAAACAATATTATGCATTTCAAAGGTAGGTGATATCTGTTAATAAAGAAGAACAGAAGTCTAAAGCTACGACTGCCTTACTTGTAAAATCCAGTTTTTGGTACACGTTATCTGGCTTTCTGTCAAAAGCCATGGTATTTCTGACTACACCTCTTTTTACCAGACTTTTAACAAGAGAACAGTATGGAGATTTTACAGTTTTTGCATCATGGCAAGCAATTATGCTTGTAGTTTGCGGCTTAGAAACTTACGCAACAATTAATAAAGCTCGTTTCGATTTTCAGGCTGAAAAGGATTTTAATGCGTATATATCGTCATCATTAGTTCTAAGTACAGCATTCACAGCGCTTATTTTAATACTATATTTTATTTTTCCTGTATTATTTCAGAAGATATTTTTGCTGGACAAAAAATATATGGTTTTTATGTTTATGTATATATTTGCATATCCTGCATTTGGCATGTTCCAGGCGAAGCAAAGGGTAGAGTATAAATATAAATGGGGCGCTCTCATTTCATTTATTCTTGTAATTACGTCATCTGGATTATCAATTTTGCTCGCCGTAACGTTTGACGGCGACCATTTATGGGGCAGAGTGGTCGGACAGTATGGGCTGTATATTGTCACTGGGATATTCTTTTATCTGTATTTTCTAAGAAGAGATGTTTCAGTCCGCATTTGTTATATAAAATATGCATTAAGGCTGGCAATTCCGTTCGTTTTCAGTTACTTAGGAAGTACCATTCTTTTATCATCTGATAATTTAGTGGTGAAACATATGTGTTCAGGTGAGGAGGTCAGCTATCTTTCTCTTACACATACTTGTGCTAATATCATCCTTATTTTAGTTCAGCTCTTGAATAATGCATGGTCCCCGTGGTTCTACGATAAGCTAAATGAAAAAGAATATAAAACTATTCGAAGAACATTCAAAGCTTATGTCTGGCTTGTCGTATTAGGTACATTTACCGTACTTTTATTTACGCCAGAAATTATTACCATCTTGGGCGGCAAAGGTTATTCAGAAGCAATATATATTGTACCAGTTAATATTATGAATGGTTTTTTTTCGGTATTGACATATCAATTTGGAAGTTTAGAGACATTTTATAAAAGACCAGAATACTCTGCAATTATCACGAGTTGCATTGCTATTACTAATGTTATTCTTGATATTGTTGGCGTTAAGATATGGGGATACAGAACCGTTTGCTATGCCACTTTAATATGTCAAGTATTACTTGTGTGTATACATTATCAATGTACGAAAAAAATGGATATCGAAAAAATGCTGACGAGGACGGATATGTTTATATTCATTACCGTTTTAATATCTTTAATACCGCTGTCATTGTTGCTTTATAGTAGTAATATTTTACGCTGGCTTTTGATTGGTATATTAGTTATTGTATTCTGCACTGTAATAATAGTTAAGAGAAAACAAATTCATGTGATAGCAAGACAATTCAGAAATAGCAATTAGGCTTGATAAAACATGTAATTGGAGAACATTTATTATGCTTCTATAAAATCGAATTAGTAATTGAAGGAGAACTTACCCTATGGGACAAAAGTGGAATGATGGCATTGAGTTGCTAAAACAAAGAAGAGAAGCAGTCGTTGCAGCTGGCGGTTTGGATCGCATCGCAAAGCAACATTCATCTGGCAAATTGACCGCCCGGGAGCGGATGGAAGCACTTTTTGACGATGACACATTCGTCGAGATGAACGATATGATTACATCCCGAACGACAGATTTCGGGATGGATAAGAAAAAACGTCCTGGTGATGGCGTGGTGACTGGGTACGGCTATATCCATGGCAGAATTGCCTTTGCATCATCCCAGGATTTCACTATTGGTGGCGGCTCTCTGGGCGAGGCTCAGGCAATGAAGATCTGTCGCGTTATGGATAAGGCTTTAGAGATGAAAGCACCCTTCATTTCTATTAACGACAGTGGTGGAGCGAGAATTGAAGAGGGAATCGATGGACTTTCTGGATATGCGGATATCTTTTATCGCAACACAATCGCTTCTGGCGTTATTCCGCAGATCTCTGTGATTCTTGGACCCTGTGCGGGTGGCGCGTGCTATTCTCCTGCTATTACTGACTATATTTTTATGACAGAAAAGAACAGTCAGATGTATATCACTGGTCCTGCTGTTGTGAAATCTGTTACAGGTGAGATCATCTCATCTGCGGACCTTGGCGGAGCATCTGTGCATAGTTCTACATCTGGCGTTGCTCATTTTGTATATCCAGATGATCTGTCCTGTCTGAACGGTGTGCGTCAGCTTCTTGGCTATTTACCACAGAATAATGAAGAGAAACCGATGAATGTTGCGGGGAGAAAAAAGGATAATTGTGTAGCTCTGAGTGATATCGTTCCTGTGGATTCCAGAAAGCCTTATGATGTACGGAATGTGATTAAGGCATTCATAGACGATGACAGTTTCTTTGAGGTACAGGCTTCCTTTGCCCGCAACATCGTTATCGGTTTTGCCCGACTTGAAGGTGATACTATTGGTATCATCGCAAATCAAAGTCAATACATGGCGGGGTCTCTGGAAATTAACGCCTCAGATAAAGGTGCCCGCTTTATCCGCTTCTGTGACTGCTTTAACATTCCGCTCCTAACCCTGGTGGATGTCCCTGCATTTCTTCCCGGGAGTCAACAGGAGCATGGCGGTATCATCCGGCATGGTGCAAAGCTTCTCTTTGCCTACTCTGAGGCAACTGTACCAAAGGTCGGCTTGATCATGCGAAAAGCCTATGGCGGCGCGTATATTGCTATGAATAGCAAAGGAACGGGTGCGGATGTGGTTTATGCATGGCCGATTGCTGAGATCGCCGTCATGGGTGCTGCCGGAGCAGTGTCTATTATCGGTAAAAAGGAAATTGAGAAAGCAGAAGATCCGACGGCAAAGAAGGAAGAGCTCCTGGATGAATATAATAACAAGTTTATGAATCCATACTTTGCGGCAGAACATGGCTATGTAGATGAAGTAATTCTTCCGGAGGAGACGAGAATCAAAATTCTAAATGCCTTTAAGATGTTAAAAACAAAGAAACGGATTCTGCCACATAAAAAACACGGAAACATTCCGCTGTAAAGGAGAGAAGCACATGATAGAAATTCAGAAGATTTTGGCAATGGCGATTGCCGCAGTTGCAGAGGAGAATAGAGTATCGCCCAAACACATAAAAGTCCGTTCATTTAATGAAATCCAGAAGAGTAGTCTGGAAAAATATATAAAAGACAACAACATTTCTTATCATAAATATCAATTGGAGGATTCAAGAACATGAGCAAGTATCATATCACCTTGGAGGGTAAGACTTACGAGATGGAGGTTGACCTGATCATTGAAAATGCTGCTCCGCAGTCTATAACAAAGAATGAATATAAGGAGTTTAAAAATGCTTCTAATGATCCCACAGTTCGCGTGATCGACCCCTCAGCTCAGAAGCAGACTGTGAATCATACAGGAACTGTAACTGCGCCAATACCAGGAACAGTAATAAAGACTGAGAAGGCTGTAGGGGATACAGTAAAGAATGGGGAGCTTGTCTTGGTTCTTGAAGCTATGAAGATGGAAAACGAAATTTTGGCTACTTCTGATGGAATCATTAAAACTATGAACTGTGAAATTGGAAGCACCGTTGCCGGCGGAGAGGTACTGTTTGAAATTGAATGAGTGGAGATAATCTGTGAGTGAACTATTGTACATAAACAACTACTGCTTATTACTGGTACTATCCTCTGGCGAAAACGTCCGCCAGCCAGAGTACCAGTATACAGGCGGTCCTGAATGTTGCTAATCAGGCATGCCGAGGAGTCCGGGGAATTGCCCAGAAGGGATAATATGGTGTGCTCCCTGGAAAGAGAAATGATGGGATCAGAGTTTGATAAAATCAGGGGACGGTACGAAGATATCGCAAAAAGAATAGTCTGATCGTCCACAAGATTGTTGTGGACAGGATACGTAGATGTTTAGAATATTGGGGTAATACTATGCTTACAGGTAAAGTCTGTATTGTGACCGGAGGCAGCCGGGGAATTGGGAAAGCAATCTCACAGGTTTTTGCCCAGAATGGGGCTGTTGTGTATGCCACAGCGACAAGAAAAAGCTCTGTGGAAGAATGGTCTGAAAAATTTAATAAAGGGGTGAAAGGCGAAGTCCGTTCGCTCTATTTTGATATTTCCAATGAGGAAGCTGCTAAGTATGCTGTGATGAGTGTTAAAAGAACATGCAATCATATTGATGGCCTGGTTAATAATGCCGGCGTCGAGTTCAACGAATTAATCGGAATGATCAGCCATGATAATATGGAGAAGATGTTTTCAGTGAATGTCTACGGCACCATCAATATGCTTCAGTTCGTCAGTCGTATCATGGGACGGCAGGAGAACGGTGGCAGTATCGTAAATATTGCATCTATGACAGCACTGAGAGGTAATAAGGGGCAACTTGTGTACTCAGCCACCAAAGGTGCTGTGATTTCGCTGACTAAGTCCGCCGCGAAAGAACTGGCGGAGAAGAATATCCGGGTAAATGCGATTGCGCCGGGGCTGACTAACACAGACATGATAAAGCAGGCTGAGCCGGGAAAACTGCAAAGCAGAATTAATAATATCTGCATGGGAAGAATAGCTGAGCCGGAGGATATTGCGAAAGCCTGTTTGTTTATGGTCTCCAACTTATCAACCTATATATCCGGTCAGGTATTAGCTGTGGATGGCTGTACAATCATGTAAATTTGAGCCCAATTTAAGAAAGTATATATGAGAGTAAACAGTTAAAGCGTGAATTCTACGTGAAGGAGCAGGAAATATGTTTTTAAATGTGGATAAGCACAACCAGAATAAAATAGCGATTAAAGATGACAGTGGATACAGCCTTACCTATGCAGATATCTGCAAAACAATAGAGGAGTTTGATGCTCTGAATCTTCCCCGAAGTGTCATTTTCTGCCTGTGTGAAAACTGTGCCGGAGCATTGGTTGGATACATGGCATTTGAAAACAATAGGCAGGTTCCATTGCTACTTAGTGTAGGGTTGGATGAGGGACTTAGAAATAATATGGAATCCATGTACGCACCGAGCTATTATTGGATGCCAGAGCGGAAAGTTGGCGGGATTATCGGGGAGAAGATATATGCTGCTTATGGCTATGTCTTGCTGAAAACCAACTATGAGCCATACCCATTGAATGAAAAGCTTTCTATGCTTTTGACCACTTCAGGCTCCACGGGAAGTCCAAAACTTGTCCGGCATAAATATGGCAATCTGGAGGCTAATGCAAAAAATGTGGCAAAAGTATTTTCCTGGACTGTTGATGAAGTCGGCATCTGTGATCTTCCGATGAACTATACCATGGGATTGAATGTGATCAACAGCCATCTTGCGGTTGGCGCCTCTGTCCTAATGGTGAAGGCTAACCTGATGGACCCAGACTTTTGGAAATTCATCAAGATCAATGGAGGCACAAGTTTTTGTGGGGTACCGTTCAGCTATGAGGTAATGAGAAGAGTCGGATTTGATAAAATGGATTTGCCTGAGCTTTATACTCTGGCTGAAGGTGGCGGCAAGCTTACTGATAAAATGTTTAAATGGATTGCAACCTATGCCCAGAACAGTGGAAAGCGGTTCTGTGCAACTTTTGGCACCAGTGAAACTAGTGCACGCATGGCCTTCCTTGATCCAGAGCTAGCCCTGGAGAAAGTTGGCAGTATAGGCAAGGCGATTCCTAACGGTGAGCTGTTTCTGCTGGATGAGGTGGTCAATGAGGATGGAACGGTAACAGGTGAGCTTGGATATAGAGGGGCCAATGTGACAATGGGTTATGCGCTGAATCGGGAAGACCTGATAAAAGATGACGAGTTCTGCGGCGAGTATCACACTGGAGATATTGCGAAACGTGATGCGGATGGCTTCTATTTTATCATTGGCCGAAAGGGACGCTTCTTAAAGCTGTTCGGCCTGCGTGTGAGCCTTGATGAAACAGAGCAGCTTCTTAAAACGCAATATCCGAATACGGATTTTGTCTGTACTGGTGATGATAAGCAGATGAATATCTTCACTGCCAATGCAGTATTAAAGAATGAGATTATTCCGTTTATCAGCAGAAAAACCAGTCTCCACAATTCAGCATTCCGTGTGTTTATCCTTGACGAAATCCCACGTAACGACTACGGCAAGGTGAAGTTTGCAGAACTTGAGAAAATTGCAGATGTACGATAGAAATAATTAAAATCAATTACTTTATTTTAGAATGACTCCTCAGAATATAAAAACAGCATTTGCTCCGCTTGCCATATACAAAATATCCCGTGAAAATCCAATATTTTTCATTACAAGATGCTCCATGGGATATTTTTATCATTACCAAATAGCCCACACTGTTTCCTTCGAGGGCCGTTTAAAAATTCTGAATATGGCTGACAGATTGATATTATCAAGTGTAATGAAATAGAGACTGGCAAATCTGGTTATTCACACCATTTTTACCAGTCTTTCTTTTTATGAGGAAAATACCCCCACACGCTTCCTTTTATCGCCAAAGCAATTATTCCATTCATATTTCCAGCATTTTCTTAATACTACTCTGGAACAGATCCTCAGGCACATATAGAGATTTTTCTGCTGTTCTGCTATCTCCCTCTCACCCCATCACCGGCGCCGGCGCCAGCTCCACCACATCCGGCTCGTTGCATCCAATCCGTCTTGCGGCAGAAAGATACGTTTCGCAGTTGGTGGTAGAATACAGCTTAAAGGTTCCTTTCTTCTGGTCATTGAAAGCGTTTTCGGCCCTTAAATATTCTGCCACCTGTTTTGCCTGGGCTTCGGCCGGGTTAATGAGGGTGGTAAACTGTGGATACAGCCTGAGGATATTCTCGGATGCCATCGGGAAATGGGTACATCCCAGAACCATTGTCCGGAGCTCCGGTTCCTTTTGAAGCATCTGGTCAATACAGAGCTTCAGCTCATTGTCGATGCGCTCCCTGTTGAAATCGCCGTCCTCTAAAATGCGGGCAAGATAGACGGAGCCCTGTCCGATCACAGAAACCTTCGGATTCCGGGCATGAATCAGCCGGGTATAGCAGCCGCTCTCTATGGTGAACATGGTGGCCAGCACTCCGACTTTCTCGATTCCCATGTCCAGAACCATATCGCTCCCTGCCTGGACAATGCTGAATATCTTAAAATCGAAATCATCCTGATATTTATCAATCAGAGTTGAAATGGTATTGCACCCGATCGCTACGGTCTTTACTCCCTGCTTTTTTAAAAATTCTATGTTCTGCTTTGCAAGATGCAGAATAACATCTTCGCTTCTGTTTCCATATGGCTGATATTTTCCTTCTCCATAAAAGATGATATCCTCATTGGGCAAAAGTTTCTGAAGCTCTTTTACAACCGTAAGGCCTCCCATCCCTGCATCCATGACGCCAATCGGCATTTTCTCATTCATAAGTTTCTCCATTCCTCCGCCCCCAGCAGGCGGTGCAAATCTCGCAGAGACCGTCGCAAAATTCCTCTTTTTTGCAATACATAGGCGAAATTCGCCGGATTTCAGATCTATATATTGCGAAAATCTGTTATTTTGCAGCAGCCTCTACGTAATTCGGGCATTTCCCTGCAATCTGGCATCTTTTAGAGCCTGTCTCCTTCCTGATAGCGAAGGACTCCGCTCACCCATACCTTCAGAATTCCCTCCGGGAGGCGAATCGGCTCCACATAGCTGTTGGTATCCTTGATCCTGTCATAATCAAACAGCACCAGGTCTGCCAGCATCCCTTCCCGGATGAGCCCTCTGTCCCAGAGGCGCAGTCTCCTGGCCGGCTCTCCGGTGATATGATGAATGGCAGTTTCAAGGGGCATAATTCCAAGATCCCTGACATACCTTCCCAAAAAACGCGGGAAGCTGGAATAAGCCCTCGGATGGGGAACAGTGCCGACAATACCGTCTGTACACACGACATGATAGGGACTTTTCATTACCATTTGTACATCGTCTTCACTGATGGAGTGATATACGCACACAGCGGTGGAACGGGTTCGCAGAAGAATGTAAAAAATTGCACTGACTTCATCCATTTTAAGGATTTCCGCCACTTTATCCAGTCTCAACCCACATGTCCAGTCCAGGTCCTCCGTTGACTCCGGAATCGCTGCAATCTGAACACATTTTCCATTTCCACACTCTTTCAAAATCGCTTCCGTTTCCTTTACAATCTGCGCTTTTGTTGCAGGGTCCTTCAGGCGCTCTTCAAATTTGTCCACTCCGCCGGCATAAGCCCACCCCGGAATCATCACCTTCATTCCCGTACTTCCGGCATCCCACGGATACTGGTCAAATCCAATGTCATATCCCTCTGCTGTCAGCTCATCCATTCGTTTTAAAATCCCGGCAACGGTTCCCCAGTTTGAGGGGCCAAGGGATTTTAAATGGGAAATTTCCATGCGGGCGCCGCTTCCTTTCATCACGCGCACCATTTCCTCAAATGCCTCCATAAGATGATTCATTTCATCCCTCGTATGAACCATGATAATGCCGTCATTGGCCGCGACCACTTTGCAGATTGCAATCATTTCCTCTTCGGAAGCATAGCTGCCTGGTGGATAGATAAGTCCAAAGGATATTCCTCTGGCCCCTTCTTTCATGCACTGATCCATCAGAGCGCACATCTTTTTGATTTCTTCATCAGTTGCAGGACGATTTTCGCTTCCCATCACGCACATCCGAAGGGTTCCTGAGCCGATTAAGCCCACAAGGTGAGCCCCCGTGCCGGCCTTGTCCACTTCCCGCATAAATTCTCCATGGCTCCTCCAGGGGTACGGCTCGTCGGACTTCCCGCAAAGGGGGATCATGTTCTCCATCAGTTCTTTCAGGTGTGCATCATCAATCGGAGCCACGGAAAGGCCGTCCTGCCCTACAATCTCTGTTGTGATTCCCTGTCCGACTACCTGATACATATTGGGATTCATAAACGGCTGCAGCTCCGAATGGCTGTGGCAGTTAATGAAACCAGGACTTAAGATTTTTCCGGTTCCATCCACAACCTCGCAGTCTTCTTCCAAAAAAAGTCCAACTTTCTGTATAAGTCCGTCTCCGATCAGAACATCCCTGGTGAATGGATGATTTCCGGTTCCGTCATAAATAACAGCGTTTTTAATCAGGGTTTTGTTTTCCAATGTTCATTCCTCCTTAGTCTTCTTCCACGTTAAACTGCTCTGACATTTTATCAATTTCAGATTCGATTCCTGCCGCTTTTCTCTTTTTATCCCGGTAATCGCGGATAAATGGCCACCCAAGGCTTATCAAAGCGATGCATAGAAGCAGCCCGCTGAGCGGACGGGTGAAAAATGTAAGAAATCCATCGTTTGTATATGTGAGGCCTTTCCGGAGATTGCTCTCTAACATCGGTCCTAAAATATAACCCAGGATAAATGGAGAGGAAGGCAGATTTCCCAATGCCATTATGATGCCGACACCGCCCATGACAAGCATCAGCCAGCAGTTGAACATGGTTCTCGAATCAGAATATGCGCCCACTACACAGATTACAAAAATTGCTGCATAAAGGTAACAGGTTGGCGTCCGCAGTACATAAGGAAACAGCCGCATTCCCATAAACTGGATGGCAAGTACAAGAACCGCTCCTAAAATAAGAACACCAAAGAAACAATATACCAGCTCCGGATGGTTTACCATCAGTAATGGACCAGCATCGATTCCATGAATCATCAGTCCTCCGATTAACATGGCTGTCGCCGTATCTCCCGGAATTCCCAAAGCAACCATGGGGATGATGGCTCCTCCGATTGCCGCATTGTTTGATACTTCTGACGCAATAATTCCCTCATCACAGCCAGTACCGAATTTTTCCGGATGCTTAGAGGAAGATTTCGCCTGTGCATAGGCCACCAGATTTGCCAGCCCTGCGCCAAGCCCCGGCAGAAAGCCAATCCACAATCCCACAATAAAGGATTTAATAATTAAAATGGAATGAGAAAAAAACTCCTTCAGGGAAATTCCAAACCCCGTAATCCCCTTTGTATCAATTTCAGGGGTCGCCGTATCTCCCTTTGCAAAGTTTTTTACAAGAGTACCGACCGCAAAGAATCCCAGCATCAGGCCAATCTGATTGACACCGCCAAGCAGGTTGCTGACGCCGAAAGTAAAACGTTTGGCCCCGTCAATTGGCGCAATGCCAACGCAGGAAACCATCATTCCTAAAAATCCGGCCATCAGCCCGTTAAACATATTCCCTTTGGACATTGTCACCACAAGAATAATCGCACAGAAGCAAAGGGAAAAGATCTCCCATGGTCCCAGTTTTACCGCAAAACGGGCAAGGACCGGACAAAAAATCATGGCAATAAAAATACTGAAAAATGTACCGATAAACGAAGATAAAATTGCAATTCCCAGCGCCCGGGAAGCTCTTCCGTTTTTTGCCATGGGATAACCGTCAAAGCAGGTTGCCACAGATGCCGGTGTGCCCGGTACGCCAATTAAAATGGCAGAAATCAGTCCTCCTGATATGCCTCCCACATATATGGCGCCAAGAAATAAAATTCCTGTAACAGAGTTCATGCTAAAAGACACCGGAAGCATTAAGGCGATGCCGGTAGTCGCAGACAGGCCAGGTACGGCTCCGAAAATAACGCCTAATAAAACGCCGCCTGTGATTATGGCCAGATTCGATATTTGAAATAAATTACCCAGTACAGTCAACAGCAAAAAATCACCCCCCTATCTAAAAAGTTTTCCTGTCGGAAGTGTTACGTGAATTACCATCTGGAACACAATGTATAATATGGCAGTTGCAAAAACAGAAAAAAGTATCAGAGTAACCGGCCGCGGCTTCCGGTCCTCCCGCATGGATAAAACCAGCAGTGCTGAAAAAAGCGGTGTGGAAATAAGATAACCGAACCAGTCAATAGAAAACAAATAAAGAATTAACAATATGAATACGGCGGCCGTTCTTTTCCAGCCGTTCTTTGTAAGAAACGGATTTTCTTCCTTCTTATATTCCGTAAGTATCTTTCCTATACTGCACAGGATTAGGCCGGTCGCCGCCGCAATCGGGAAAAACTTAGGCCCCACGTCCCCCTGTGCGCCAATATACAGAGACTGTAATTGTAATGTCATATATATAAACGCACCGGCAAAAATTATGACAAAGATACTGAACCATACATTCTTGTTTAGTTTCATGTCCTTATTTACCACCTTTCGTTTAAAACCGGGGAACCCCTGCTGTTGCAGAGGTTCCCCTTTCACCCATGTATTAGTCGCGGCCCGGAGCGAGAATATTCAGACTTTCTGCAATTGCATGATAACTTTCATATAGTTGATTTACAGTCTCTGTCGCTTCAATATTATCTTTCCAGATTGTCTGTTCCTGGTTCATTTCGATCAGTCTCTGCTGAATTTCTGCATCAGTGAATACCTCTGTGAAAACCCGGTTAATTTCAGCACACAATGCATCGTCCATCTTGGGTCCGTAAAGGAAATTGCAGTTTCTGACACTAATGTTTTCATATCCGGCTCCCTTCAGAGACGGAACATCCTTTAATGCCTCCGGAGTTGCACTTCCCGGTTCTGCCACACAGCAGAGCGCTCTCAGCTCTCCTGCCTCAACATATTGAAGAGCAGATACGCCGCTTACGACTGTGGCCTGCGTAATCCCGCCCATCAGAGATGTGATACGGTTGGAATCGGTGCCGTTTTCAACATAGTTCCAGCTGATTCCGAGATTTTGTGCACAGCTTTCTGCATAATAATGTGAAGCAGACCCTAACTGCATTCCGAATATCAGTTCGCCCGGATGTTCTTTACAATAGGCCACCAGATCATCCAGTGTTTCAAATGGAGAATTCTTTGGCACACACAAGTAGACCGGAGATAAAAGATCTGCACCCGCCAGCACACTGAAATCCTTGGTAGGATTCAGATCGTGAATTCCTGCAAAATAGCTTGTAAACCAGGACGGCGTTACCCACCCTAAAATGCTGCCATCCTTTGGTGCTCCTGCAATGGTATTGTAACAAACCGCACCATTTCCTTCAGTCTGATTTACGATAACAAAATTTGCCCCTGTCTTCTTTCCCAGCGCTTCTCCAAGGATTCTTGCACAAAGATCGGAGTTGCCTCCGGCTGCAAACGGCAGATATATTTCAACCGTTTTTGTGCTGGGCCATACGGCTGCCTCTTTGTCAGCAGCTTCTTTGCCAGAAGCTTCTTTTTCAGTGGATTCCTTGCCGGCGGCTTCGGCCGTCTCTTTGGAAGCTTCGCTGGTGTTTACTGAAGCCGCAGAGCTTTCCTTTGTAGTCACCTGCCCGGAACAGGCAGTTATCATGCTGACGGCTGCTGCTGCCATAAGTAACATTTTTACACTTTTCCTCATTTCACTATTTCCTCCTGTTTTTGTAAATGTAAAAGTTCTCCGTTTTTGCAAAACGGTTACAACGATCTTCCACGGCTTGTTACAGGAACCTTGTCAATAACTTTTCCGCCCCGTACCAGATAAATCCAGTCATGCAGATTGATGGTGGTGCAGCAATGACCCGGAATCAGACAGTATCTTTCCCCGATTTTAGTATTCAGCCCGGTCTTTAAAGTACAGCTGTGTTCCTCACTTAACTTCAGTCCGATGCCGGGAAATTCTCTGATTTCCGGTGTCGCCTGGTCAACGGATACTGATTTTCTTCCTGCGTCCACAATCGTAGTATCTCCACTCTTACTGATTACAGTCGAAAGGACAAATAAAGAGTTCTCAAATTTCAGTCCCAGTTCCCTGTAAGCCATATCCATGAAAATGTAACTTCCGGCCTGAATTTCCGTATAAATGCTGTCGGCTTTTCTGAACTCTACGGTCCCGGTGCTTGCGCCGCTCACTTCCTTAACAGGAATTCCACGGCTTACTGTATAATCATAAACTTCCCGAAGCCGCTTTTCGACATTTTCCGACTCCTTTTCGCGCACTTCATAGCTGCATTCATGGGATAAATGTCCTGCATATGCCTGTATCCCTTCGAATTTAAGATGGCTGCAAAGACTGATTTTCTTCGCCAGCTCGTAAAATGCCTCTGGAGTATCCACTCCACACCGCTTCATTCCAATTTCATACTCAATCAGACAGTGTATTACAGAGCCATGGATTTCTGCTGCCCGTTCCAGATCATCAATATTTTCGCTGTTATCCACAGCAACTGTCAGATAGCACTTTTTAGCCAGAGCGGCCAGAGCATAAATTTTCTCTAAGTCCACAATCTGATTTGCAATCAGAATATTATCAATTCCGGCCTCTGCCAGGTCCTGCGCTTCATTTAACTTCGCGCAGGTAATTCCTTTGGCTCCTTTTTCCATCTGCATGTGGGCAATCGCCGTACATTTGTTGGACTTATAGTGTGGACGGAGCTTCATATGAGTACCGGCTAAAAAAGAATTCATTGTCTCACAGTTCCTGTCGAATACATCCATATCAAGGATAAGCGCCGGGGTTGGAATCTGATTTATGTTCATACTGGTTATTCCTCCTGATTCTATAATTCGATACCAGTTAATTTGGAATAGTACTTAATCAGAGCGCTGTGATCGCACTGACCGCACTGATCTGCATGAAGCTGTTCAAGCATCTCCATTACAATACTTGTTAAAATCATCGGAGATCCCGCATCATGTCCCGTTTCAATGGCGTTATTTAAGTCCTTGATATGTAAATCAATGCGGAAGCCCGGTTCAAAATTATGTGCCAGCATCATCGGTACTTTTGCTTCCATAACAGTGCTTCCGGCAAGCCCTCCGCGAATTGCCTGAAACACCAGCTCCGGACTGATTCCCGACTTTTTCGCCAGCATAAACGCCTCTGCACATACCGCAATATTACCGGCTACGATTACCTGATTTGCAAGCTTGGCCATATTACCGGCGCCGATTTCCCCGCAATAGACTGCTGAAGAACCCATGGACAAAAGAATCGGTTTCATTTTTTCAAAAACGGCTTCTTCTCCTCCCACCATAATAGATAAGGTTCCATCTACTGCTTTGGGTTCGCCGCCGGATACAGGCGCATCCAGCATTGCAATATGTTTTTTGTCACATGCTGCCTTAATTTCCCTTGATGCGGCGGGAGCAATGGAACTCATATCAATCAACACGGAATTTTCTCTGGCGCCGCTTAAAACGCCCTTTTCTCCTAAAACAGCACTTTTTACATGAGGGGAATTGGGAAGCATCGTAATTATGAGCTGGCACTGTTTTGCAACCTCCTCGCTGGAGGCGGCAGCCCTGGCGCCATCTTTTACAATTTCTTCCATGTTAGCAGAATTGACATCATATACAATCAGTTCATGTCCTGCTTTCATCAGGTTTCTGCACATCGGTTTTCCCATAATTCCCAAACCAATAAATCCTATCACCATAGCCTTTCTCCTTTCAGTTAAACCCATATATTTTCTGTAAATAATTCAATATCATTGTAGATTTTCGAATTATTTATGTGTAACAGTTCAGCCTTGCGAAGATTTCGGGTGAAAAAAGCGTTGAAAACTTGTTTTCATAAGCGTTTTTTACCCGGAACCTCCATAAGGCAGATGCCGCGTGCTTCTTGTCCGCGGTACGCGGGCAAGAAGATGCAAGGCTGAACTGTTACTTACTTATCGTTAATTGTATTTTAACATACTTGATTATATTTAAAAAGCAATTATATTATCTATATAATATGCACTAATTAGATATATAAAAATGCCCCGGGAAAAACCATACCCTGCAATCCCCACTCCTCACTCATAAGGGAGCCTGCAGGCTTTTTACGTCAATGTGCGGCTGCACAGCAGCCTCCCTCCGCCCATCGCATGCATCCACGCGGCGTTTTACCTTGTGGAAAATGAATTTCGCGCTTTCGTGTTGCAGAGTTTCCCGATAAGACAAAAAAATGCCGGGAACGTATCCCGGCGGCTTTTGTTTATATTTTATTAACCAGATAGGTGTCGGATAAAAATTCCTCCAGCTCGTGCAGAAACAGCCGGATGTTTGGCTCATCATTGTCAACAAGATGTTTGGATGCGACTGCATAACAGATTCTTTGTGCGGGAGGATCAGACAATTCTCTTATTTCAAAGCCATACTGTGCAGCCAGCACAAGAGCGACTGAATGCGGCACAACAGACCAGTCGCCTTTTTCTGTCAAAAAGTAGGGAATCATATTGGGGGAGGTCAAGTTTACAATACTGGGGGAGGTTGGCTTCCACCAATAATCATGCCATCGCTGGTATTCCGGAGACCAGTCGTGAGCAACTTCATGGACGGGATCAAGTTCTTCCGGGTGTATCAGTTCGCCGGGTTCTCCATGTCCGGGGGCCAGCCAGAGCAGACAATAATGCTCTTTAAAAACCGGCTCTGTATAGATTCCCGGATAGTTTGCCCCTGAGTTTACCAGGCCGATATCCAGCTTCCTGGATTCAATCAGGGCGTAAATTTCCCTTGTGTGATGAGAGTAGATCTCCATTTCCAACATCGGATACTTTTTCCTGATCATTTGGTAAAAGGCAGGGAGAACATAAAAATTCACGCTGTGGACAGCGCCGATGGTTATTTTTGTACGGACTTTTTTCTCCTTCAGTCCTGCGGCCTTTTCCTGGAGGGTGATCCACTGGTTGCCGATGGAAACAAACTCTCTCCCATGGTCTGTCAAAGTAATTTCTTTCTTTCCTTTATCCCTTACAATTAACTGTACTCCCAGTTCTTTTTCCAGCAGCATAAGGCGCCGGCTGAGATTGGATTGGGACATAAAAAGCGCGTCTGCGGCTTTGGAAATGGAATGATATTTTACGATTGACAGAAAAATCTGTATATCCTGTGCATCCATTCTTTTCCCCCTCCCGCGCATAAATCCTATGGATGAAAGTCAGTTGCTCTGCATTTCGTGCTTCCGCAGCTGCCGTCCGTATTCGCAAATCGCCCTGCTCACTTCGTTCGCATGGCTTTTTTGTTCATACCGGCTTGGTTACCCGATATCCATGAGACTCTGCATGCGAGCATGCGCCGTCTCACGGCTGCCGGGCAACACTTTCATAGTACATATTGTCTGATTATTATAGCAAAAATATAGAGAGATTGCAATCAACGAAAAGTTTTGTTATACTTTTTATAAATATTAAAAAGGAGGCCTCTATGGATACTGTGGAATTTCGGGATATTGCGTATGTGATGGCTGTATATGAAAACCGGAGCTTTTCAAAAACTGCCGAACAGAAATTTATATCTCAGCCGGCTCTTAGCAAAACAGTTAAAAAAGTAGAGAGGCATCTGGGAATTACTATTTTTAACAGGGGCTCCATCCCTCTCACAGTCACCCCGGAAGGGGAAATGATACTGGAATATTTCCGCAGGATTCAATCCGACTATGGGGAATTGGAGCATTACTGTGATACCGTCCGGACGCAGAAAAAGTGCGACCTGACCATTGTATCCCCTTCTTTTTTCTGTACTTATATACTTCCGCCGGTTGTCTCAGATTTCCAGGCTTCCAACCCGGAATATAATATTAAATTGATGGAGACCAATGACAGCGATTTAAGAGAATTCTTAAAAGTCGGAATTGCCGATATTGGCATTTCTGTCGACAGTGATGTGCCGGCATATCTGGAACTTAGAGAACTGAAAAAGGAAATGATTATTCTGGCAGTGCCCTCTGCCTATGAGGTCAACTGTGGACTCGAAGCATTTAAACTGCACTATGACGATATGGTTCATGCAAGGATTCAAAGCTGTGAAATTCCCGGGGTTCCCATGGGAGTGTTTTCCAAAGAACGCTTTCTGTTTCTTAAAAAAGGAAATGATATCTGGCAGAGAGGAATGAAAATATGCCGTGATGCAGGTTTTTCTCCCCGGGTTGTAATGGAACTGGATCAGCTTCTGACCGCCTACTATCTGGCGGCCGCCGGGGAAGGAATCACTTTTACCCGCTCCAATATTCCCTGCTATACCGGGTACACAGACAAGCTTTGTTTTTATAAAATAGATCATCCGGATACGACCCGGCCGATACATATTCTTCGAAATGGCAACTGCCGGCTGAATGGAAAACAAAAAAAATTTGTTGAATTTTTAAAACAGTATCCCCTTCCTGGCTTGCGGACATAAACAGACCTTTCATAGTAAACCCCCATGCCCTGCTTAAAGCACCACCATGAATGAAAGCGGGGTTTCCTATGAACCCTACGGGGGGATGTGCAGAAAACGGGAGTGGAAGATGCCACTTCGTGACCCCGTTTTCGCACAGCTCAGCGGCGGAGCGCTGAGCTTTCATAGTACCCCCCATGCCCTGCTTAAAGCACCACCATGAATGAAAGTGGGGGTTCCTATGAACCCTCCGGGGGATGTGCAGAAAACGGGTAAGGAAGATGTCACTTCGTGACCCCGTTTTCGCACAGCTCAGCGGCGGAGCGCTGAGCTTTCATAGTAAAAAAAGACGCCTCTCAGCCAAAAATTCGTCGTGGAACATTTCATTTTCGTCGTGGCAATTTTTCAAAATGGAGCAAAACAGGCCCACGACGAATTTTGTTCACAATTTGCCTTTTTTGCAACTCAGTGTACCTCAGTAATTCCATACGGACAAAACAGCACTGAAAGAACTTTTTTATCTTACCACAGATCACTAAATTTGTATAGATGGCAAATCGAACTTTTGTTCTTTTTCATCCCGCATCCGGAAGAAATTCCGTTACGTCTACTACAATCTCCAGCAATTCCTTTTTAAAGATCTCTATCTCTTCCGGGTTCGGTAATACCTCTTTCATATACTCTTCTATTTCCGGTACGCCGTCCGCTATGATACCTCTATTATCAGCATAAACGTCCATTGTTATAAGTTCTTTTGCATGTCCCATGAGTTTTGATACTGCCTTGGGATTAAATGCCTCTTTCAGCAGAAGCGTACAGTATGTGCTGCACAGATCATGCCAGCGGATGTCCGGCAAGCCATTTTCAGCAAGAAGCTGCTTATAATACCTGCAATGGAATCCCTTGCTCCTTGCCCTGCCAAAGCTGGAACAACAGATATAGTCCAGATCCTGAAACTCTCCCCTTCTGCGGTTTCTGTTTTTCTCATACACCTGCCGTTCCTTTAGGATCGCCGGGGAGACGTAATCAGGAATCGGAATTTCTCTGTAACTGGACTTTGTCTTTAATCCAACCTCCTGTTTCGTAAAGGTTTTTGGAGCAAAGTCTTCTTTTGCTGTGTTATGTACTCTCCCCAGCTGGCGCTCTACTTTTAAAGTGCGGTTGATATAATCCACATCCGAATATTTTACACCATTTATCTCGGATCTTCGAAGCCCCATAAGCACATTAAACATCACCTGCATATGGATCGGGGTATCTTTGCTTTTTTCCAGCAAAATTAAAATCTGCTCCATAGTCAGCGTTCTTTGTGTATCGATCTTTCGGGTTCTAAAGCCCAGTTTCTGCTGCGGCTTTTCTGCCTTGGGAAGCCCAATTCCGTCTACCGGACTTGTCTGGATCACCTTGTTCGTTACCGCATAACGAAAAGAGACATTCATGATTGTTTTTACCAGCTCTGCTATCGGCCTCGAATAGCCTGCCTTGGTATTAAACAATTTCTGAACGTCTCCGCGGGTAACATCCATCATTTTTTTCCTTCCCAGGATCCTTACCGGGCAGCTTGGCGGGATCGAACAGACTGACAGCGGAAAGACAATCACCATTGTAGACTATAAAGGTTTCCGGATTGTGATCCCCTTAAAAGAGATGATGATCAATGTAGGCCGCAGCCCTTCCGGCCAGGAATATGCGGAACTGATGCTGCGCCAGAACAAAATCCTCGGCAATATGCTGGGAGCGGAAATTGATTTTATTGTCAAAGGCATTGATTCCAAAACCCGCAGCGTGGTTGCCAGCCGGAAGGAAGCCATGCTCCGGAAACGGCAGATCTTCTATCTGGATACGGATGCGGCAGGCATGTACCGCATATATGAAGGCCGCATCGCCCAGGCCCGTGTGATCGCCGTGGC